>OCVT010000226.1_pt1 | contig 21643 bp, 20 predicted proteins | sample 1539111 | NCBI WGS metagenome assembly OCVT01 (sample SAMEA3991482, study PRJEB22521) | metagenome | biome: anthropogenic terrestrial biome; feature: sewage plant; material: raw primary sludge | place: Sweden | collected 2012-09-26 | reverse complement strand
GGATAGGTTTACATTTGTTATTAAACAAGTTGTCTCATCTTACCAGATTGGTTGTCATTCCATCCAATATGGTTGTCACCAGATATTATCATTTATTCAGGGTATCTACCCCATAAATTGATGAAGAACCCAGACTTTTCAGTTTTTAGCTACAAAACTACGTCATCTGCAGAATACGCTTTGCATAAAGGGAATAGAATGTATGACGTAGTATCTGCAACAAAAAATATTGGAGAGGCACTGCCATATAATTAGTGGCAAGCCCTCTCCAATGTTCACTTATATAATAAAGGCACAAACTATGCCAGAAACATTATAATCATTTGGGCAATGATAACCCTTATAAACATGCCTAGTGGATATACAGATGCATAACTTATACTTGCACTATCAGTCTTCAATGAATCATTAGCATAACCCAAAGCCATTGGATTTGCCATACTTCCACATAAGATTCCACAAATAGTACCAAAATCAAATTTATGTGTCTTTAATGCAATAAGACCTATGACAATAATAGGTACAACTGTTATAAGGAAACCTATTCCAACCCATACAATACCTTCCGGACGAACAACTGTTGCAAAAAAGTCTTTACCAGCATCCAGCCCTAAGCATGCAAGATACAAACTAAGTCCCAACTTCCGCAACATCAACGATGCAGATCGTGTGGTATATGATATAAAATGGAGCTTCGGTCCTAAAGCACCGATGATTATACCCATGATAATAGGTCCACCAGCAATACCAAGACGCACTGGGCTAGCCATTCCTGGTAACGAAATAGGAATACTTCCCAATCCCAATCCAAGGATGATACCAAGTAGAATGCTACCGATATTTGGTTCGTTTAGAGTCTTAACCGAGTTTCCAAAATAGCCTTGCATATTATTTACTGCATCATGTTGACCAACAACTGTTATTCTGTCGCCATACTGCAATCGCAAATCATCCGTAGCAAGAAGTTTGATGTCACCACGAGTTACACGACTCACGTTAACTCCATACGAAGTACGCAAATGTAGTTCGCCAAGTCTCTTTCCATTGAGTTCTGTTCTTGTGAGAACCAACACGCGGCTTTCAACCTTTGAGTCTATAGCATTCCAGTCTATCTTTTCTCCGTTCCAATCCTTGTTTACTCTTTTTCCAAAGAGTATCTCCATTGCGGCTTCATCTTCACGATTGGTAATAACGAGCAAACTGTCATTTTCCATAAGTTTTGTTTCAACCATAGGGACAATCACCTCTTTACCTCTCCAAATACGTGAAATGATAAAGCGAAGATGAGTCATTCTTGAAACATCAGCAATAGACTTTCCGGCAGTTGCAGGATTGACAACCTCAAATTGTGCTATATATGTATGATCCTCTTCATTAACCTTCTTAAGTGCTAAGTCTTCTGGCTTAACAAAAACTTTACGAAGGAACAGCATTGCGAATATGACACCAAGCACACCAAGTGGATAGGTTACAGCAGTAGCCAAAGCTGTGCTACCACTAGACATCCCAAGATGATTTATTGCCTGAGTAGCGGCGCCAAGAGCAGGAGTATTTGTTGTAGCACCACAAAGCAGACCAACCATGTTAGGCAGGCTAACTCCAGTAAGAGGAATAAGCAGCAATGCGAAGACAGTACCAAAAACTATAACTGCCAGACTCCAAAGATTCTGAGCCATACCTTCATGACGTAATGAGCCAAAGAAGTTTGGTCCTACATGAAGTCCAAGACAATAGACAAACATCGATAATCCGAACGTCTCAATATAATCCAGCAAGACTGGATCTATCGTAAAACCAAGATGTCCGGCAAAGATACCGACGAAAAAAACAAAGGCTACTCCAAGTGATATTCCCATCACCCTGACTTTGCCAAGAGCCAGACCACAGGCGATAATTAAAGAAAGAATAACTAAGGTCTGTATTGAAGAATGAATGTTGAATAAACTATTAATCCAGTCCATTTCAATTATAAAATGTTCAGATATTGTTCCAAGGGTATTCCCCTGTTTTTATCTATATTGTCTTTATTCAGGTCAATAAGTTTGTAGACACCATCCATGGCCTTTCTGGTTGAATCTTTCAACGACTCGCCGTCAAGCAGATGCCCGATAAGTATAGCCGAGAAAATATCTCCCGTACCAGGGAAATGAACAGGAATCTCATCATAACATAATTTAAAGTACTCGTTATGCATGTGGTTGTATCCAACAACAGAAGGCTGTCCATCAACAGTTATACTTGTTATGAGAACTGACTTTGAACCTATCTTGCGCAAATGTTCAAGAAGGTTTTGAGCCTCTTCCTCTGTCACGCCTTCAGCATTATACTTACGCCCGGTAAGATAACATGCTTCAGTATAGTTTGGGTAGCACAAATGAGCGACACTCAACATCTCACGCATACTCTTTACCGCTGCTGGAGTGACTCCATTATAGAGTTTGCCCTCATCGCCCATAATAGGATCTACAAATATTGTCGTTCCCGTTGACGCCTGTTCCAGACAATAGCGAGACACTATGTCGGCTTGACGCTCGCTGGCTATAAATCCTGTGGCGATGGCATCAAAAGTGAAGCCTAGTTCCTTCCATACGGGGAACACGCCTTTAATATAGTCTGTGGTATCAAGTAGATTAAACTTTCCGTAGTCAAGTGTATTAGACACTAAGGCTGTGGGAAGATTATATGTGGGATGTCCAAAGTAAGACAATATCGGAAGCATTGCTGCCGTGGCAACTTTGCCATATCCCGCCATATCATTTATCAGAAGAATTTGCTTCTTATTCATCCTTAAATTAATATTTCGAGGGCAAAGGTAGTAAAAAGTTAAGATACGAAAGGGTTTTATACTAATAATTTCATTATATTTGCATAAAAATCTACCTTACCTCAAATGAAATTTTTTAGTATAAACACCTTCATCATTCACTGTAGGAAATGTGAAGGCCTGTTACCACAACAATGATAATGTAAAAATGGTTGGAATATCAGTAATTAATATAACTAATTGTTGACTGATTATTCTTATCTTTGCAAACATAAAATTATAATCAAGTAAGTATGGCAGAGAATGATGTAGTTATTATCGACTCCATTGACGAGTACAATGAGATGATTGGATTGGAGACAAAGCACCCACTAGTTGCGGTAGTTGATATGGCTGAAGCTGATTATCAAAAAGCCAGAGGAGAAAAGACTTATGAATATGAAGTCTACTCCGTGTGGCTTAAGCAGACTATGTGTGGCGACATCACATACGGACGCCAACCTTATGATTATCAGGAAGGCACCGTGACATCTTTCGCACCAGGACAAGTAGTACATTTCAAACCGATAAAAGATTATAAGCCAAAAGCGTTGGGGCTTATCTTTCATCCAGATCTTATACGTGGCACGTCTCTTGGTCACGACATCAAGCAATATGCTTTTTTTGATTATTCTTCACGTGAGGCATTGCACCTAAGCGAGGATGAAAAAGCTGTATTCAAAGAATGTCTTGATAGAATCAAAATTGAACTTGACCATCCGATAGACAATCACAGCAAAAAACTGATTTGCAGAAACATAGAGTTACTGCTTGATTATTGCATGCGATTCTATGAAAGGCAATTTGTCACCCGTAAAGCTGCCAACCGTGATGTTCTTGACAAGTTTGAGAAGCTGCTTAACAGTTACTTTACAGGTGATAGAGCACTACATGACGGTCTACCATCAGTGAAATACTTTGCTGAGGAATGTTTTCTGTCACCTAATTACTTTGGTGATTTAGTGAAAAAGGAAACAGGAAAGACTCCACAAGATCACATACAAAGCAAGATTATAGACCTTGCTAAAGAAGAACTAGCAAGTTCTGAGGACACAATAAACGAGATATCATATCATCTTGGATTTCAATACAGTCAGCATTTCAACCGCTATTTCAAGAGAAACGTGGGGGTAACGCCAAGCCAATTCAGGAAACAAATGGCTGAAGCCTGAAAGCTTTTATAAAAATATAAATACTATAAGATTATTCTGATGGGTAACCATTGCAAAGATATTAATACGGTGTGTAGCTGCAATAAACTGTTCAACGAAAAAACTCTTCATCCCCTTGTGAGTATAATAAATTTATCAGGCAAATGCGAGGAAAAAGAAATAAGATTGAACACTTATTCGGTACTGATACATGAGCATCCGCTATTCAACAGTGGCGGAAGGAAACCTTACGATTTCAATGCTGCCACTGTATTTTTCAGGTCACCAGACAAAACGATAAGCATTGCAAGTGAGAAAGATTATCCGCAATCAGGGAAACTGCTTATTTTTGATACAGACCTTCTATGTGGAACTAACTTCGGTAAACAAATTAAGAACTACACTTTCTTCAAATATAAGCCAGAAAGTGAATCTTTACACGTTTCAACAGCAGAACTGAAGACGATATACAACTGTCTTGACAACATTAATTATGAACTGCAATGGGGCATAGATAAGTTCAGTGCAACGATAATAAGCAACAAGATAGAACTGTTACTAAACTACTGTTGCCGCTTTTACGAAAGGCAGTTTATCACACGTCATGACGCATTTGACGAAACTTACGACACCCTGCGCAATGAAATAGATGATTATATGCTAAATGGGAAAATTCACAAAATGGGAATGCCATGCACATGCTGTTTCAGCAGGAAACTAAACTTATCAAGTGCATACATCAATGATCTCATCAAGCATGAGAGCGGAAAAGACTTTCCCGACTATTTACAGACAAGACGTATTGAGATAGCAAAGCACATGATTATCGCTAATAATAAAAGTGATGCATATATAGCTCTGGCATTGGGATTTGGCGGAGTTCAAAACTTCACAAAACTATTCTGGCAGATTACAGGAATGACAACCGAAGAATACCGCAGATAAGACTTCTTAATCTAAATAAGTGGTAATTATATGTGGTAATTGCAAAGTAAAAACAGACTATAAAAAGCCGTTATCAAAACTTAAACATGATAATTAGTTTTTAATTACGAAATATTTTTGTAACTTTGCAGAAATTTAACAACGATAATGAAAGATATTTGCTGCATTGGACATATAACTCTTGATAAAATCATCACCCCTAAAGATACAGTTTTTATGGCTGGAGGCACATCGTTTTATATGTCTTATGGTATGAATCGACTTCCAAATGACGTTTCATATCAACTTGTCACAAAGGTTGGAAAGGAATCACTTGACGAAGTTGAGAATATGAGACAACTCGGCATAGACGTGGAATGTCATAAAAGTAACAAGAGTGTATTTTTTGAAAACAAATATGGCAACAACACGAACAACCGCTCACAACGTGTTCTAGCTAAAGCTGATCCATTCACGATTGACGAGATGAAAGGATTGGACGCACGTGTATATCATCTGGGCAGTCTGCTTGCCGATGATTTCTCACCTGAATTTGTTGAATACATGTCTACAAAAGGTCTTATTTCAATTGACGTTCAGGGATATCTGCGTGAGGTACGAGGAGAAAATGTATTCGCTACGGATTGGAAAGACAAAGAGAGAATACTTAAATGCACTGACATTATAAAGCTAAACGAGCATGAAATGGAAGTTATCACAAATTCAAAAAATCCACGTACAGTAGCTATTAAACTAGCTGAAATGGGAGTTCGCGAGGTTGTGATAACACTTGGTAGTTATGGTAGCATGATATATGCCGAAGGTAAATTCTACGAGATTCCTGCTTACGAACCAAAAGTTGTTGTTGACGCAACAGGATGCGGTGACACATATTCTGCCGGGTATCTTTATATGCGAAGTCTAGGTGCAGACTATTCGGATGCAGGAAAATTCGCCGCAGCCATGTGTACACTGAAACTTGAGCATAGCGGCCCTTTTGACAGAAACATACAAGATATAAAGAATATTATAAAATAATCAACAGTTATATTGCAACATGATAGTTTAGGATTTTATCTTCACTATCATGTTTTTTTTGTCAAACTCTATATTGTCACGTTCGATATAATTTCCCAAAGTGTCATTTGCTGACAATTCACGAGGTGTTCCTATACACATCCTATCATCATTCATAAGCCACAATTTATCAGCCAGCTGTAAAGCTTGCTCCACATCATGTGTGGATAGCAATATCGTCTTACCCAAATGATGTGAGAGATTCTGCAACAGCTGCATCATTTCTATTTTACTTGGAAAATCAAGAAAGGCTGTTGGTTCATCAAGAAAAATCATTTGAGTATGCTGCGCAAGTGCTTTCGCAATCATTGTTTTTTGTCGCTCACCATCACTTAGCGTCTGAACCATACGATTTTTCAATTTCAACACTCCTACCATATCCAAAGATTCATCAACAATTTTCTCATCATCCTTATTCAATGTTCCCCAGAAACCGGTAAAAGGATATCGCCCCATACCAACCAACTCTCCTACAGAAATGTTTTCCACGCCGGGCTTTCCTGTAAGGACAACACTTATCTTGCGTGCCAGCTTAGCGGCAGAATAATCATTGATATTGACATCATCTATAACAACATCACCAGCAAGTGGCTTTATAAATCCAGATATAGTTTTAAGCAGAGTAGACTTTCCCACTCCGTTTGATCCAAGCAGACATGTAAACTCACCGCTATAAAGCGAAGCATTTATCTCACTCCCCACCTTTGTATCCCTATATCCGATAGATAATTCACGCAAAACAACTGATTCCATATGACAAAGATACTTCAAGTAGAACACAATACAAAATAAAAAATGGTGTTTTTTGTTTTTATTGTTTAGGCGTAGCATACCTTCAACATTAGTTAAAGATACTGCAAAGGAGTGGAAAAGCCAAGAAAAAGGAAAATTTTTAGTAACTTTGCACTCGATATGAATCAACAGACATCAGCAATACAGGAACTAGAAAGACAGAAGATGCTCTTAGAAATAGAGTATTATTCAGAAAAAGAAGCTTTTCGCAAACAAACAGAGTCGATTGGACTAATGCGTAAAGTAAAGAAGGGGGATGCATGGTTCCCTCTAAACATAGGAAAAAGCTACTACAACTCTCTAAACCAAATGGCGATAGAGGTAACAAGAAACACCGATGCAGATACCGATATAGAACATAACTTTGAATTCGGCAGACCTGTAGCTTTCTTCAAAACAGACGGCAAATCATTACATTACTTTAATTTTACAGGGACAGTATCTTTTGTAGACGGTGACAGAATGGTAGTGATTATTCCAGATGGAGGACACGCAATAGATCTTCAAGGAAGCACAGAGAAGATAGGAATACAACTATTTTTTGACGAGACAAGCTATAAGCTGATGTTTGAAGCTCTTGACAGAGTGATAAAAGCAAAAGGAAACAGATTAGCATATTTGCGTGACTTGTTTTATTCGCATCAGAAAGCAGAACGTTTTTCTTTTACGGGACAACGCTTTCCTTGGCTTAATCCTACTCAGGAGAAAGCTGTAAACGAGGTACTTTGGGCTAAAGATGTTGAAGTTGTGCATGGTCCTCCAGGAACAGGAAAGACAACAACTCTTGTTGAAGCCATAAATGAGACGCTTATGCGAGAGAACCAAGTATTGATTTGCGCACAAAGCAACATGGCTGTTGACTGGATTTGCGAGAAGTTGGTAGACCGAGGAATAAACGTGCTGAGAATAGGAAACCCAACGAAGGTGAACGACAAAATGCTAGGATTTACTTATGAACGAAAGTTTGAGAGTCATCCAGAATATTCTCAGCTATGGGCTATCAGAAGGGCTATACGTGATTTGAGAAGTCACAGAAAAGGGCGTGACGAAAAATATCACCAGAAACTGGAACATCTAAAAGCGCGCGCCACTGAAATTGAGATAAGAATTAATTCAGAATTACTTGGTGAGGCAAGAGTAATTGCATCTACACTTGTAGGTTCTGCAAATAGGCTCCTTGAAGGACAGAAATTCGGAACATTGTTCATTGACGAAGCTGCACAAGCTCTTGAAGCAGCATGCTGGATTCCAATAAGACACGTATCAAAAGTGATATTGGCAGGAGACCATTGCCAACTACCACCTACAATAAAAAGTATTGCCGCACTTAAAGCCGGATTAGGCAAGACGATGATGGAACGCATTGTAGAGAATAAACCAGAAGTGGTTACGTTACTGAAGATTCAGTATAGAATGAACGACCAGATTATGCGTTTCTCAAGTGAGTGGTTTTATGACGGGCAAGTGGAAAGTGCACCACAGATTAAATTCCGCGGAATACTTGATTATGACACACCTATAGAGTGGATGGAAACAGCACCTGTATGCAATGACAAGACCGATGCCACGATTGGCGAAGGCAGAGACGGTGATTCCATCATCAATAAGGAAGAGGCCAGAATAACTTTGGCACGGCTTGAAGATTACTTCACCAAGATTGGTAAACAGAAAATTCTTGAAGAACGAATAGATGTTGGAGTGATATCTCCTTATAGGGCACAAGTGCAATACATGCGCAGACTGATTAATAAAAAAGAATTTTTCAAACCATATCGACATCTCATAAGTATCAACACCGTTGATGGTTTCCAAGGTCAGGAACGTGACGTGATACTGATATCATTGGTAAGAAGTAATACAGACGGACAAATAGGATTCCTCAATGACCTTAGGCGAATGAATGTCGCCATAACACGCGCAAGGATGAAACTGATAATAATAGGCGACAAGGATACACTGTGTCGCCACCCATTCTATAAGAAACTATGGGAATATATTAACACCGAAGATTGATGGCTAACACTAACGATATGACTATTGGGTCTCCAGTAAGAGACATTCTGAAATTTGCTATTCCACTGATATTAGGATATATACTGCAACAGATGTATCTTATCATTGATGCCGCAATTGTTGGTAGGTGGATCGGTGTAGATGCTCTTGCTGCAGTTGGTACATCAAGCAGTATCATATTTCTTATCATGGGATTTTGCAACGGCTCTTGTGCAGGCTTCGCCATTCCTATCGCTCAGGCCTTTGGAGCAAAAGATTATAAGAAAATGCGGTCATACGTAAGCAACGCTATGCGCATTGCAATAGTAATGGCTATAGTGATAACATTGATGAGCTGTATATTCTGCGGAAGAGTCTTGAAAATCGTAAACACGCCTACAGACATATTCGATAACGCCTACATATTTCTGTTTTTACAATTTCTAGCCATACCGTTTACGATAGCATACAATCTTCTTTCTGGATTCATTCGTGCAATTGGCAACAGTAAACAACCATTTTATTTTCTTATTGCATCATCGTTTATCAACATCATACTTGATGTAATACTTATTCTATTTCTTGGAATGGGCGTAGAAGGGGCTGGAATAGCCACACTGATATCACAATGCTGTGCGTCAGTAATGTGCTGGATATACATCAAACGAAAACTACAATTACTGATACCCAAAGGAGAGGAAACACGTTTTGACAACAAACTAATAAGCATATTGCTCAACAACGGAATTCCAATGGGAATGCAATTTTCTATCACTGCCATCGGAATCATTATGCTGCAAAGTGCTAACAATGCACTAGGTACTACCTATGTAGCGGCATTCACGGCAAGCATGCGCATAAAATATCTATTCACATGTGTACTTGAAAACATAGGAGTTGCCATGGCTACATATTGCGGACAGAATATTGGCGCAAAAAAAATGAATCGCATAAAGACAGGAATATACGCTGCAATAAAAATCATGCTTGTGTATTTCGTCATCACGTTTATCATTATATATCCTTTTGCCGACTACATGATGATGCTTTTTGTTGACAGTAGCGAAAAGGATGTCGTCAGCAACGCCGCAATGTTTATGCGCATTGCCAACTATTTCTATCCAGCACTAGGATTGCTGACAATATTCCGCTACAGCATTCAGGGACTTGGATATAGCAGCCTCAGCATGATGAGCGGAGTTATGGAAATGATTGCACGGTGTGGCGTAAGCCTTTGGATTGTGCCTGCCCTAAAGTTCACTGGTGTATGTTATGGTGATCCAGTGGCATGGATAATGGCAGATATGTTTCTTATCCCTGCTTTTATCTGGCTATACGGTCATCTTAAAAGGAAGCAGCTTCAATGCGTCTCTTGACAAAGAATTTGCGCGAAAACAGAAAGAACAGCAATACTCCGAACGCATTTTCAATGGCTACCATCCAGAATGCGGCTTTGTAACCAACCATTCCTGAAACAATACCACCGAGAAGTATTCCTATACCAAATCCTAAATCCCAAGAAGTAAGGATTGACGAGTTGGCCGTGCCTCGTTCGTTATGATGAGCCATGTCTATAAACATATTAAGAAACGCAGGATACATGTGACCATTACCTAATCCGATAAGGAATGCCGACAGATAATAACCTAAAGGATGTGTCCATGCAACAAACATAATATAACCAACAAGAGCAATGCACATTCCGTATGCTGCATTATGAGTAAGACGCCCTTTACGCAAGGCCTTAGCTCCCTCTAGTCTGGAACTAAACAGACCTATTGAAAGCAATGCAAAATATGTACCTGTACCTCCTGTAATACCGAGCTCTTGTTTACTGTATATTGCAAGATAGTTGCTTAACGCCCCAAAACAAAAGCCAAACATTGCAATATTGATTGCAAGCAACCATGCACGTGTAAGGAAGAATCTGTCAAGAGAAAGTTTTTCATTATTCTTAGCTATAGAGTTAACAGGAATCTTTACTGTTCCATCAACAAGCAGACCCACAAAAGCCACAGCAAGTGCTATCCAAAACAAAACGCTGAAGTCATCCAACAACTTATATAAATAGATACCTATAGCAGGTGCGATAGCCATTGCAAGATTATTGCTTAGTCCATAATATCCCAAGCCTTCATTGCGGCGACTTGCTGGAAGCACATCTATTGCAACTGTGCTGTTGGCTACTGTAGCTGCGCCATACGGTCCGCCGTGTACTGTCCTGACTATTGCAAACATAAGGAGTGTACTTGCTGCTATATATCCTGCGAAGCATACAAAAAACAGGAAAAGACAAATAATAAGTACCTTCTTGCGATTGAAACTGTCTACAAAGAAACCACTGAACGGACGTATTACCAATGAGGCAATAGTATATCCTGAAAGTACAAGTCCTATAACATCATTCGTCGCTCCGAATCTCTCACTAAGATATATTGGTAGCAAGGGCGTAAGTATATAAAAGGCAAAATACATCATAAAATTTGCGGTCATCACCTTTACATACGAAGCATTCCAAATTTTTTCTTTTGTTTCCATTGTCATTTATTCCAATCTTTAAATTCTAGCTCCAACTGTATCCATTCAGGTGTAGGAAGTTCGTCATCTGCACCCGGATTTGAAACCGACAATCCCAAGAGTCTTATGGGATGATCAGCACTATATTCAATCTGCTTAAGCAATTTCTTTGCCAATGGCAGAATATCATCTTTAGTCTTCAATATTTTTCGCCCCGTAATGCTACGTGTTATTTGCTGAAAGTCACCGTATTTAATTTTCAGCGTAAGCGTCTTTCCTTCAAAATCATCTTTGGCAATACGCTCGCAAAGTTCCAAGACTGAGTGATAAAGTTCTATCAACACAGCCGACTTTATACTTATATCCTGAAGAAAAGTCTGCTCGCATCCCACTGATTTTCTTACACGTTCAACAACTACCGGACGATTATCAATACCTCTTGCAAAGTTATAGAATATAGGTCCTGCCTTTCCAAACAGTTCAGAAAGATGCTTTAATGAACACTCTCTAAGTTGAGCCCCGTTGAATATTCCGATATGGTGCATGCGTCTTGCAGTCTTAGGTCCAACTCCCCAAAAGCTTTCAATAGGTAATTTGGCAATAAAGTCAAGAGCCATATCGGGATGTATTGTGCATATACCGTCTGGTTTGCGATATTCAGACGCTATCTTCGCAAGAAATTTGTTGTAAGATATTCCTGCTGAGGCCGTTAAATCTAATTCATCTTTGATGCGTTGCTTTATTTCATTAGCAATATCTATAGCAAGTTCTATTCCGCGTTTATTTTCTGTAACATCAAGGAAAGCCTCATCAATTGATATCGGTTCTATCATATCAGTATAATCCTTAAATATAGCCTGTATCTGTGATGACACTTGGCTATAGTTTTCATAGCTTCCCCTAACTACAATTAACTGCGGACATAAGCGCTTTGCAACAAGCATTGACATAGCCGAATGTACACCATATTTGCGAGCCTCATAACTCGCTGTAGACACAACACCACGCTCACCGTCATAACCCACGGCAACAGGTTTGCCACGTAAATCAGGATTATCACGCTGCTCAACACTAGCAAAGAATGCGTCCATGTCAACATGTATTATCTTACGGTCTATGCTATCCATAAAGTAATTGCAAAGATACACAATTTAAGGCAAACGTTGATAATGACGATGTTATTATATTCAAACAAATAATACAGCTTTTATTTTGCAGGTTCGTAAAAATACAATAATTTTGTAATATAATTGGCACGTATTCAATTAAAATACCTGCAATACAATATTATTAAACAAGGAAATAAGTATGACATCTATAAAAGATATAATGACAAAGGTGAGTTTCAAAGAAGTAAGTGAAGTTTTAAAGAAACTATATCCTATAGAGACAGCAAAAATGGAAGAATTTGAAAGCACATTCAATTCTTTGCGTACGGTCAAACCTACATTTGACTATTTCGACATGATTATTGAAGTGAAGGAAAAGAACGGCAAGATTTACGTAAGCAACACTCATCTTGGAAGTATTGCAGACCTTGCTGGACGTAGGTTTAAGATACAAGGTAACATGTCTGAGACTGTTGTTGCTGCCCACTGCTTATATCAAATCACAGTTTATGCATACGAGACAGAGCGTTACAAAGATCATCTTGACGAATGGGATGATGACATGATGAATCCGCAAAAGGCACGCATCGTAAGATAGCATGCCTTTTGATACGATTCCTCATTATCTTTATCCCACAGCAAGCAGTTCTATTTCGAATATCAAGGTAGAACAACTAGGAATTCCAGGCTGTGCAAATTTGCCATAACCCATGTCAGAAGAAAGGTATACCTCCCACTTGTCACCAACATGCATTTTTTGCATTACAACACCCCATCCTTCGATAACGTCAGAAAGTCGTATTGCCAAAGGTACTCCGCCAACACTACTATCGAAAGTCTTTCCGTCTATTGTTCGCCCTGTGTAGTGAGCAGTAACGATACTGCGCGCAGAAGGTTGCTTACCATTCACGTCTCCGGAAGATATAACCTTATATGATACCCCCTTCACGATAGTAAAAACTCCGTCTTCGCGTGATTTATCAATCAGCCAATTCTTATTTTTATTGATATATTCTCTATTTGCCATATTGTTTAAGTTAGATAAATAATAATAACGCCACAAAGTTACGTCTTTTTTCACAAAAGCAAGATTATTTCCTGCAAGATTCATCATGCATACCCTATACTCACCTTTTTCAAAGTTGTGCAGCTTAAAATGATAAATCATGCAAAAGCCTGACTGTAACGATGCTTTGATAAGCTAAAAAACAAACTCGGATAAGAAATATTTGTTTTTCCTATCCGAGCCTTTTATATAATAGATTTATACTATTCTAAAAAAGCTGCAGACTCTGCGGCTTCTATTATACTATCGCGACTTTGTGGACTTGCACTTATGTCACTCAAGTCAAACTCTTCATCCTCAGTATTGCTAACTTTAGGTTCTGCAACTTTAGCATCTTTGAACTCGTTGTCGCTTCGGTACATAGGAGAACGACGAGATATTTTACTTCTCTTATCCTCGAAGACCTCTTCCTTAAAAGCTGTTACATGTTTCTTTTCCTCAGGTTCCTCAATATCCTGCTTGATAATGAAACCATCATTAACCTCTGTACTCGGAACATCTTCTACCGGTTCTTCCTCCATCTTTGTACGACTTGCCTTCACAGCAAACACTTCATCAATGAATTTAGGTTCCTTACGTAACTTCTCAAGAGTCAGTTTGCTAGCTAACTGCTGACTTTCTTTCTTGCTGTATCCTACCCCTGAGCATCCATCAACGCCTTCAATGCAAACCTTATAGTCAAACATAGGGCTTCCATTATCGTCTTTTTTCTGTTCAAGTATCTCGAAGGTTAGTTTCACACGGTTCTTCTGTCCCCATTCAATGAGTTTGCTCTTAAAGTTTACTTCTTTATAAGCAACCTTATCAATGTTGATCATCTGTGACAATATGCGCTTTTCCATAAAATGCATACATATGTTATAACCTCTGTCCAGATACATTGCGCCAACAAGAGCCTCAAAAGCATTTCCTCCCATATAACTATTATGAGAAGAACTGCGTCCATTGCTTAATATCAACTTGTTGATGCCCATTTCAATGGCAAGTTTGTTTAGAGTATCTCTCTGCACAAGTTTTGAACGAGTGTTTGTAAGGAATCCTTCACGCTTACCAGGGAAATGTCTATAAACGATATCTCCTACGATTGCGTCAAGAATAGCATCGCCTAAAAATTCCAGGCGCTCATTGTTTACAGGCTTTCCCTTTGCGTTACGTTTCATCACGCTCTTATGCATCAGTGCTAACTTATAGTAACTGATGTCATGTGGGTAAAAACCTAGAATGGCGTATAAAGAAGAATAAAGTTCCTTTTCCTTACGGAAAGGAAGCTTTATTCTGTCTATGATGTTATTCAGCATATTTCTTGAATACGACACAACAGTTGTGACCTCCAAAGCCGAAAGTGTTGCTAAGTGCTGCACGCACTTCGCGCTTTTGAGCCTTGTTGAAAGTAAAGTTCATGTTGTAATCCAATTCAGGATCCTTATCATCTTCCTCGTGGTTGATGGTTGGAGGTACGATGTCATTCTTGACACTAAGTACACATGCCATTGCCTCAACAGCACCAGCAGCACCAAGAAGGTGACCAGTCATACTCTTTGTAGAGCTGATATTGAGTTTATAAGCGTGCTCACCAAACACATCCTTAATAGCGATAGCTTCAGAAAGATCACCTACATGAGTAGATGTTCCGTGAACATTAATATAGTCAATATCTTCTGGCTTCATGCCTGCATCCTCAAGTGCATTCCTCATAACGAGTTTTGCACCTAAGCCCTCTGGGTGAGAGGCTGTGATATGATAAGCATCAGCACTTGCGCCCTCGCCAACCATTTCAGCATAAATCTTTGCTCCACGAGCTTTAGCGTGTTCCAATTCCTCAAGGATAAGGCAACCAGCACCTTCACCCATGATAAATCCATCACGGCTTGCACTGAATGGACGACTTGCATGCTCAGGATCGTCATTGCGTGTAGAAAGAGCGTGCAAAGCATTAAAACCACCAATACCACTTTCGCAAATAGCAGCTTCAGCACCACCACCGACAATAACATTAGCCTTTCCTAGACGGATAAGGTTGAATGCGTCAGCAAGAGCGTTGCTTGAAGAAGCACATGCACTGGTTGTTGTATAGTTTGGTCCATGAAAACCGAAATGAATACTAATCTGTCCAGAAGCGATATCAGCAATCATCTTAGGAATAAAGAATGGATTGAATTTAGGTCCATCTTCCCTATGCAGAGCATAATATGAGACTTCTTCCTCGAATGTTTTGATACCACCGATACCAACACCATAGACAACACCAATACGGTTTTTGTCTTCATTCTCTAGGTCGAGACCGGAATCGTTCACACCTTGCATTGCTGCAATCATGGCAAGCTGAGTAAATCTATCCAACTTGCGGGCTTCTTTACGATCAAGATAATCATTAACATTAAGGTCTTTAACCTCACATGCGAATGTAGTCTTGAAATTTGTCGTATCGAAATGTGTAATAGGAGCGGCGCCACTCTTGCCAGCAAGAAGATTTTTCCAAGTTTCCTCAGGATTATTTCCTACTGGAGTCACTGCACCAAGACCCGTTACTACTACTCTCTTTAGTTCCATGTGTGTATATATAAAAAATGACTAGGAATTAGGGATTAGTGACTGAAAATACATTTAATGACGTTTTCAATCCTTAATCACTAATCCCTAATCGTATAAATTTGCAAAAATAATTTTGACTATTATTTTGCGTTTTCCTGGATGTACTTGATAGCGTCACCTACAGACTGTATTGTCTCAGCCTTGTCGTCTGGGATAGAAATACCAAATTCTTTCTCGAATTCCATGATAAGTTCTACAGTATCCAGTGAATCAGCACCAAGATCGTTTGTGAAGCTTGCCTCTGGCTTAACTTCAGCCTCGTCTACACCAAGTTTGTCTACGATAATAGCCTTTACCTTGCTTTCAATTTCTGACATAATTGTAACTTTTTAAAATGTTTATAAATAATTTCTAATTAAAAATCGGGTGCAAAGGAACGAATTTATTTTTAATTTCGCAAATATTTTATCTAAAAAAGCACTTGGGGTTGCACAAACCCCCCATCACTGTGCATTATTTTAGGCTTTTCATGATGTAATCCACGAAATATCAATTAGTTTCACTTTGCTTGCAATATTCGTTCTATATGCTCAACCACTACTTCTGGACTAATATTCTGCATACAAGCCCAATCGCCACGCAAGCATGGTTTGTTTCCATAAATGCTGCATGGGCGACATGGTAAATCAACTTCTACCACACTGTCATGACTCTGATTCCAGCCCATGAAACCAGCAAATGGATGTGTTGAGCCCCAGATACTCACGACAGATGTGTTAACCAGCGAAGCCAAGTGCATGTTAGCACTATCCATACTAACCATTACATCAAGATGGCTCATCAGGATTAGCTCCTGCTGCAGTCCATTCATCAATCGTGACGCATTTACTATTTGTTTACTCTCTGAAGATATTTCATCGAGTAGTTTCATTTCATCATCTCCTCCGCCAAAAAGGAATATTCTGCACGACGGATGGTTATTAACGAGCATCCTTATAACATGTTTCATCAATGGCAACGGATACATTTTTCCCTCATGTGCAGCAAACGGAGCTATCCCTATCCATTGTTGGAACGGGCGCTTATCTCCAATTTTATCTGACAGTAATCTCAGATTGCCTCCTTCTGGTGAAAATAGAGATTTAAATTCCAATTTCACAGGATACCCCAACTTTTCCAACACATCGGCATAGTTCTGAAAAGCCGTCGGTTGTTGTATCAATTCCTTGCAATTCTCTGCAATGAGTTTACTTTTTCCAATTCTGTGCTTATCAATACTCTCTACACGATAATGGTTAATGTTGAATCTCATGCGCAGATAATCAGAACGCAACACGCTGTGAAAATCGGCAACAGCAGTAAAATTCTTCGCAGCCAATCTCCTATAGAGTGCGTTTAGCCCTCTCACCCCATGATATTCATTTTTGATATCAGCAGCCATAAAGCCGACATTTGGAGCCAAATTCTCGAAGAATGGGCGCGCAAATGGTTTGCTCAACATCGTTATGCGTAGATTTGGATATTGACGTGCCAGTGAATAGACCACAGGAACAGTCATAGCAACGTCACCCAAAGCCGAGAAACGCATAATAAGCAAATGCTCAGTATTCATTTATTTCTTATACAATATTGGATTCGTGTCTACGTCATTATACATTTTCATCTGACGATACACCTTCATATATTTGCGACCAGCCTCTATATCTTCTATCAACTGGTCTATTGCGATGCCGAGATCATTCTGCTGTTCAAGCAAAACTCCCAACTTGGCTTTGCATTTTGCGATGTGAGACTCATCAGTATCCTTACGTTCAGCCTGCTCTTTCATATGAAATATTTTAAGAGCTAAAATACTTAGACGGTCAACAGCCCAAGCAGGGCTCTCTGTATTTATTCGTGCATCATCAAGCACTTCTACATCTTTATATCTATCAGAAAAATAAGAGTCAATTTGTTCAACCAAATCTGTACGGTCTTGATTACTCTTATCAATACGTCGCTTTAGTGTAAGTCCACCTATTGGGTCTATTTCCGGATCACGGATAATATCCTCAAAATGCCACTGCACTGTGTCTATCCAACATTTCAGATACAATTTGTTTTCAATAGTCCCTTTTTCAAATGGATTATTAATAGGTCTATCTATATTGTCATAAACATGGTAATCATTGATTGCCTTATTAAAAATCTCATTACAATGCTGTGTAAAAGACATATATATAATATTATTTAAGTTTATTCTGCAAAAATAGGTAATTATTTTTAAAGTCACAAATATTTGTTAGTTAAATGAGGTATGACCATGCTTTAAGACCAAGATGCATTATGTTTTGCACTGATAATCCCAATTTTTGTATCAGAAACGACTTTAATGGCTTTACTAAATTGATTTAGATTAAGAAAATAGTATTTTTAAAGCAAAAATGATGCTTATTTTTTGGTGTGTGCGCAAACAGTCGTATCTTTGCAGTGAAAATAAAAGGATAATAAAAACAAACGGATGCCAAACGGGTTCCGAATTAATTAAAAGAAAAGTAAAAAGATTATGGTAACATTAATGATTGTTTTAGCAGTAGTCGCAGCATCAATTTCACTTGCAGTGAATGTAAACGACAAAATCTCTATGGGTTTATAACCCTTTAGGGATTTAATTTAAAAGAAGTTTTTGAAAATTAGATATTAAAAACCAGATATACAATTATGTATATCTGGTTTTTTTGTGTTATAATGTTATTTTAATTGTGATTCCATTGGATTCGCAATTCCTTTCATTCCAACAAGAAAAGCTTTTGCCGAACCGAATTTTAGAAACATATCCAATCTTATTGGTACATGGTTCTCATCATCACTAACATAGAAATCAACAATATTCTTATACTTTCCGTCGTCTAGTTCCAAATAAGAAAGTTGCAGACAACGATATTTCATACCATTATCAGCCTTTATCACCGTCTTACCTTTATATCTAATTTCTGCCGGAGTGCGTCCGTTACCATCAGCTATAGGGAACTTTACAACAAATCCATCCTTCCAATTTTTTGGATTAAAAGATCTTGCACGTAAGAATATGCTCAACATATCATAAACACAATCATCATACGTGTGTCTTTCCCATGAATTTGTTCCATCAGCACGCTGTCTGTGCATTTTAACGCTGCAATTACCATTAGGATATGTATAGAAAACCTCGTCAACTGTATATCTGCTACCCTCATGTGCTCCCTTGCGATAATAGAGCGGAGCCAAGTCCAAAGTATTATAGCATAACAAGGTATCACGTAACACGAACATATTGTCCACTTTGCTGTTACCGCGTGTTGTCAAGCTAGCTCTATAAGCATGTTTGCCATCGAAGCGACTTTCTACAGTATACATGGAAGCCGTTCCTGCTTTAACCCATACAAATTTCCAATTATAATATAAATTATAAGAGAGAAACTCGCCAGACTTGAAAGCAGTGTTGCGAAATGAACACTGTGCATTAGATGCCACTGCGCAGAATAGCAGTGCCACAGTCATTATTACTTTTCTTAGTTGTACCATATTATTAATTATAAATCTTTATACTTTGCGTCTCAAGCACCTGTCGAGATATACTCTATTCCCATTTTTTTAGCTCTATCCGTATTGCGCCTTTTTACAGTTTTCTGCTTATCAATTTTTTGTTTTGTAATTTCTCTTGGTTTCTGCAAATAAAGCGGTTTATCTGTCGGGTTCCAAGATTCTCTCACATCCCACTTAACCTTACACTCTATCTTACCTGGATAATAATATACCTCCTCAGGTTGAGTATCTGTGACAAAATCACCGGTATCCCATATTCCATTGTTATTACGGTCCACAAACATTCTGAGATAATAGTCGCCTGCAGCAAGATAGAAGAATTCAGCCTGTCCGTTTTCTGTCACTAATTCTTTCATTACGTTGTCGCTCTTATCCAAAAGTTGCAGTATACAATGTTTACCATCCATCCCCATCAGAGATATAGTCAGAGTGCTATATTCGTCATTACTCTTTACTTTGAATCCGTGCTTATTTTTTCCTGACACGTTTCCGTATATATCAACAAAAGCCATACTATCCATTTCAAGACTATATTCCTGTCCAGGACGCCATTCGCCGACAAGTTCATAATCCATTCCATATTTCAGAGTATCGCTGCGCACTAATTTTCCATTAGCATCTCGATGTGCCAATGGCCTGAATGCATATTTTGCCTTATACCAAAGAGTATCTATCTTTGTATATAGATGTATTTTTGACGTATCCACCTTTTCCAACGGAGCATCAACGCCTATAGGAATATTCTTGTCTGGATCAAGTTCAGTAGGAGCATTGACATTAAGTTTAATATTTTCTTGAGGTTTCACTGCTTGGTAAGGATCACCTTTTTTCTTTGCTTTTTCTTGAACTTTTTGCCATTTTTCAAATTCTTTTTTGGCCGTGTTCATTCTCTTCTCATAGGGTTGTTTGGAAAGAACTTCCATTGTATCATTTTGTACTACTAGCTTTCCTAGAGAATCTGTCTTCAGATAATTTATCTCCATACGCAAAGTATCTTGATTAACAAGTGATGAATCACGCAACCAATATGATATCGTGTCCCTCTTCACATTCGGGATGGCAATAAAAGCGTTTTTCTCATTAAAGTTAAGGCCTTTGATTTTTGGCAATTCATTGTTGCCATAACTGAAATTAGTCACAAAATGATTTGCTTCTTTTCTTGTCACACTAAGCAGATATCGGTCTGTCTGCAACTCTGTGAAGGCCGATAATGTAACATCATCAGGCAAGAAGTGGGTATAGTCATGTCGTTTTATATCTGCAATATGCAGAGAGTCAGTCCAAAGTGTATCCTGCTTTACATCTGGTTTTAATGATGTCGTTATCAAATCATGCAAAAAAGCTATTTTTTCACTCTTCTGACTGAACATATAATTACCATCCACATCCTGCAGAGCATAGACACGGTAAGAGCCTTTTTTCACGCCTTTAATTATAAAGTGTCCTCGACTATCAGTACGGCTCACTCTGAGCATCGGTGTCTTTTGGAATGCAGAATCAGCCTGATTACTGTATAATCCCACAAGAATACCTTTTACAGGTTCAAGATTATCGGCAGCAAGCACATAACCTGACACCTCCATAGTGTCTATTTCTACACCTGTAGAGAAACTATAAGTAAAGTTACCCAAAGGATTACCTTCATTATTATCAGATATTGCGTCACTGAAGTCAATAGTATAAGTAGTATTGGCCTTCAAAGAATCAATAAGTTTTACATCAATGCTTTTTCCAGCAGCTTTTATCTCTGGAGACGTCAATTGTGGCGGCGACACTATTACATTCTCTGTGGCGTTATCAATCTTAACATATTCGTCAAAGTTGATTTTTACGTTTCTACTTTTAACGTCTACTCCTTTATCGGCAGGGGACGCTCCAATAACCTTTGGTGGAGTTTCATCAAACCATCCGCCATCAGGATTACCCATACGAGCGCAACTCACAAAGAGCGTAAGTGCAAGCAGAGACAATATAGTATATTTATTCTTTATCTTCATATTTATTATAATCATGCCAGACTTAAGAGTTCTAGCAATTCATCTATGTTTTTTCTGCTATTGCTCAAACGTGGTATCTTATGCTGTCCGCCTAGTTTACCCTTAGCTTTAAGCCAATC
>OCVT010000224.1_pt1 | contig 21733 bp, 19 predicted proteins | sample 1539111 | NCBI WGS metagenome assembly OCVT01 (sample SAMEA3991482, study PRJEB22521) | metagenome | biome: anthropogenic terrestrial biome; feature: sewage plant; material: raw primary sludge | place: Sweden | collected 2012-09-26 | reverse complement strand
GGTTTTTCGATGTTTGTCGAGTACCAACAAATCCTTATCTCCTGTCACTATAAAATCAGCATGAACAGAATCAGCCAACGACAATAAGAACAAATCATTAGAATCTCTTATTTCGCAATCCGTTCGGGGCACAGTCTCACAAAACGTACAAGTTTTTTCAATAAGCCCCAATGTATAGTTTATATCATTATTGGATACATACTTTGAAATTTTGGGACGAGCCACAACTGCTACAATTTCATCAAGCAATTGTTGACACACATATATATGAATTCTTTTGTCAAGCAAAATATCCTCAATCAAAGGGTATTTTTTCCTAACATTACCGATATCCATATATTGGTATCTATGATTATTTTCATTTTTTATACCTTATGGACGCCACTTCCTGCATTATGTCAGAATCCTCTAACGGGACATTTTTAGGACGACTTTCCAAATAAGAGTTGACAAAAGATTGTTTGGTATCCATCTTCCTTCCCATTTTTTCCGCCAATAACTTCAGAAAATTGATATCATTTTCTGGTACATCCAAATATACGCCTTGCAATGACAATGTTTTCATATTCTTCTTTTTTACAAATATGATATTTTTTCAGTTCATAAACAAATGTAAACTCATCGTGTGAAACATTTTTCTAATCCACAACAAAAAACTCCACCGGCACCTGCCGCAAGCGTCTGCGGCAAATGTCGGTGGAGTCTGTTTTTATAGCAAAAATAGTTCTTCGTCAGAAGTTATTGCCAAGTATAAGTATTGACTGAATAACCACTCAATTTATTGGAACTGTCATACATTCTCTTTTCACACTTTACGGGATATCCATCAGCATTGAGTGTCCATTTCAAATAATAGGTATTGCCCTCACTTGTCTCAACTTCCTTTACTGGCAGATAAACCGAACTTTTACCCATATGGAATTTTCCTTCCCAATTACCTTTTCTTACAATTGGAGTTGTTGTGGTTTCGTCAGTGTAGTAGTAAGTAATGAGAGTCTCCTCATTACTCGTTTTCAAACAGTTGTTCTCAAAAGTATAGGTCAGATTACATTTTTTACCTATCGCACTTACCAAGAATCCATTTTCATAAGAACAAAAGACAGTATCATTAAATACCACATGATCTGCCGTTTCCTCCTTAGACAGATAGCGAACAACATTTCCTTCATCATTAAGTAAGATTGAAGAATCAATTTCTGTTGTGGTTTCTCCCTCCTCCGTGGTTGTAGACACAGTCGTTACATGTTTCCCGTTATAAGTCATCACCGTCTTCTCAATTCCATAGGGGTCATTTTCTGTCAAACCAATAACTCTTCCTTTGCTATCATAAGTATAGGTATACGCATAGGAGCCATCGCTTGCGCCTATTTCTCCATTAGCAACCTCATAGTCAGTTTCAGTAGTGCTTTTCAGCAATTTCTCTGAAGTTGAATCTGAAGTTGAAGAGTTTGAAGATGAACTGTCGTCGTCATCATCACAGGCAGTGAATACTGTACTTGTAAACAGCAAAGATGCACACAAAAGTAAATACTTTGTTTTTAACATTTTTATAAGATTTTCGGTTCTCCAGTTCCTCCCAGAACCCGTTTTTAAATGAACGAAGCGTGGAACTGTATGTCGTTCCCCGCCGTCGTAGGCCCTAGGAAAGCCCCTAATAAACAGGTTACAAACACGACAGTCCACGCCCGATGACGCGGAAACTGTTGTGCTATTTCCTTGTTTATTAGTTGTGTAAATTTCCTAGGTTTACGACAACAAGAAAAAGCATAACGCTTCAGAAAAAAGTCTTAATGTAGCATAGGAGAGACGCTTCTCCTCCAAATATGCTGCCACAAAGATAAAGAATAAGTGGCAAATATCGAATTATGTTCTTATTATCTTTTCAGCAAAGCATATTTTGCCAAGTGAAAATAATGTTTGACAGCTATTTCCACTCTTCTCCCAAATTTGCGCTTACGCCAGCTGCCATATATACGGTGCACACCTATCGCCTTGGGGCTGTGCTTATAGTTATTGGTAGGAGAGAGATAATAAGTGGGATATATCATGATGCCATCCAGCCGTTGCTCCATATCCTTATTTACATATCCATATTTTTCGGCCACATCGGCCATTCTGAGCGGGGATATTTCATCATTAAAGCTGCCATCCGCATTTTTGAAATGGACATGTTCATAGTGGTCCACCATATCCTTGCAGAATTGATTGCCCTTCTCGCCCATCATAAAGGCGGCCTGCAATCCTATTTTCCCCTTAGCCTTGTTATAACATTCCATAAATGTGGCAAATCCCGTTTGAGGGATAAAGTCGTCAAAACGCTTCTTTAGAAATATGTCACTATCCATATAGATGCCGCCATCCTTCAGCAAGGCATAAAATCTTATGACGTCTGCCGCATAAGTCCATTTCCTTTCAGCCAGCGCCTCATTCACAAATGCGCAATTCATGGCTGCCGCATCTTCGTAAGTCCATCTTTTTATGGTATAATCAGGAAGCAAACGTTTCCATGTATCGATACATACTTTTATCTCTACAGGGAAAGGATCGTTACTGAACCAACATAGATGAATAACTTTTGGAATCATAACACAAATGGAATTAATTAATATTTATTGGATAACTGGAAAATCATAACATCGCGTATGCAAAATTAACAATAAAAATCCGAATTTTCTTTATCCGTTGTCCGCTTCGACTGTTCTATTTTCCTTTATTGGATTCAAATTCCATAATATCAAAGTTGATAAAATCAGTTATCAACACATGAATACAACGGGAAATGCACCCCACAACACTCCACTATTAAAACAACTCATACAAAATGGCAGCACAAAATCAGCTAAAACAGCCCCTATAAAGGCATCAGGGCTATTGTTGAAAAATTGTTTACAACTTGTTTATAATGTGTGCGAAAAACGTTTAAAAATTAATAGTGGGGGAAAGTGGAGTGTAGAAAAATTATCTGTATCTTTACAGCATTAAAATGAGTCAAAGGCTAGAGGCATGAGATTTTTAGGAAACATAGAGGCAAAAGCAGACGTAAAGGGGCGGCTCATCATACCGGCCCTCTACCGCAAACAGCTGGAGAAGATGGGCGAATCTGCGCTCATCTTCCGCCTCGATGCCGTCAACCATTGCCTCAAGTTCTACCCCGAAAGCGTATGGGAAGAACTGGACAAGGAATTTAGTTCCAAACTGAACCTGTGGGACCAGAAAGATTTGCTGTTGTATCGGCAATTCACCGCCAGCGTGGACACCGTCGACATTGATGCCAACGGACGCATATTGCTGCAAAAGAAATATGCCGATGCCATCGGACTGGGCGCCGACGCGCTGTTTGTGGGTGTCGGCAACTATTTTGAAATCTGGGATAAAAAGGCTTTCGACAAATCTCTCTACAATGCTGAGGATTTTGCCAAGGCCATGCAGGCCAAAATGGGCAACGGCCCCGTAACCTTATAAGCAAATGACAGAACCTGTATATCACATACCCGCGTTGTTGGAGCCCTGCATGGAGGGCCTCGACATAAAGCCAGACGGCACTTATGTCGATGTCACCTTTGGCGGCGGCGGCCACTCCCGTGAGCTGCTCAGCAGGCTCGGACCCGATGGCAGACTGGTGGCTTTTGACCAGGACGAGGATGCCTTGCGCAACATTGTGGACGACAAACGGCTGCTATTTGTCCGCAGCAACTTCAAGTTTCTGCTCAATTTTTTGGAATATCACCATATTAATAAGGTGGACGGCATTTTGGCCGATCTGGGAGTATCTTCCCACCATTTTGACGATTCTGAGCGGGGATTCTCGTTCCGATTCGATGCCGAACTGGATATGCGCATGAATACCCGTGCCAAGCTCACCGCCGCAGAGGTGCTCAACAGCTACGACGAGAAGGCGCTGGCCGATATGTTCTACAACTTCGGCGAGTTGAAAAACTCCCGCAAGATTGCCGCCATGGTGGTCAAGCAACGCACCACCAGTCCCCTGCACACCACTGAGGAACTGATGACGCTGCTGGAGCCTCTCTTCAACCGTGAACGCCAGAAGAAAGAAATCACAAAGGTGTTTCAGGCCATACGCATTGAGGTGAACCACGAGATGGACGCACTGCAGCGGATGCTGGAACAGACCACCGAGGCCCTCAAGCCCGGAGGCAGGCTGGTGATTCTCACCTACCACTCCCTCGAAGACCGTATGGTGAAGAACTTTATGCGCGCGGGCAAGATAAACGGAGAGGTGGAGGTCGATTTCTTCGGCAACCGCAAATCGCCTTTCCGTCTTGTCAATAATAAGGTGATTGTACCCGACGACGACGAGGTGGCCCGCAACCCCCGCTCACGCAGTGCCAAACTGAGAATTGCCGAGCTTATCGGGTAAATACAAGGAGGATTGCTTATGGCTGATAATGACGAAAAAGATAAAGACGCTGAAAAAAACAGCAAAAAGAGATTTCGGCTCAACTTGTTCAACAAGATGTGGGGCAATCTGAAAGAATTTCAGACACCTACGGCCGACACCGTCAAAAGCGTTTTCTCGGGTGACTTGATGACTAAAGGCTCCATCAAGAACAACCTGCTGCTTATTCTGGAGGTCGGTTGTCTTTGCTTCTTCTATGTGAGCAACCGATACACAAGCGAAAGGGAGCTGCGCGAGATTGACGACTTGAAGAAGAGCGTGTATGATGCCAAAATTGAGGCGCTTACCTACTCCTCCCAACTGATGGAAATTTGCAAACAGTCGCAAGTGGAGAAGGCCATCAAACAGCAGAATCTGGGGCTGGTGGAATCGACCACCCCGCCCTTCAAAATGAAATAAAGAAATATACCTATATAATATAAGGAGAGAAAGGAGGTAACAACAAAATGGCGGACAGCGAGGAAAACATATCAGGCAAAGACCAACTGCAGATGAAGAGGAAGGTAATGAAGAGGTACTCTTGGATTTACGTCTGCATCTCGGTTATGTTTGTTGTGGTCCTCCTCAAAGCCTGTTACATCATTGTGGTGCAGGGCAGCGTATGGCGCGAACTGGGCCAGCGCAACAAGGCTGACAGCCTGATTGTCCAGCCCAACCGAGGCAACATTCTCGACTGCAACGGCAAACTGATGGCCAGCACCATTCCTGTCTACCGCCTTTATATGGACTTCAGCGCCAATGGACTCACCGATGAGTTGTTCCGCTCCAAGGTGGACTCTCTGTCGCTTTGTCTGGCCCGATTCTATGGCGACCGTTCGGCGGCCGACTTCAAACGCCTGCTGCTGCATGGCAGACAGACGCGCAGCCGATGGTTCAGAATAGACGACAAGATGCTGAACTATACCCAATACAAACAGGTGAAACAGTTTCCGTTGTTCCGCCTCAGCCCCAACAAGAGCGGAATGTGCTGGGAGACCAAGGTGATGCGTGAGAAACCTTTTGGCGTGCTGGCCTCACGTACCATCGGCAATATTTTTGCCGATGCTGAGCGTGGAGGCTATTGCGGCTTGGAAAAGGGGTTCGATGATTTTCTGGCAGGCAAGCCAGGATTGGCCCGAAGGGAGAAGAAAGCCGGACGATATCTGCTGGTGAACGAGGTGGACCCCGAAGATGGACTGGATGTGATGACTACTATCGACATCAATATGCAGGACATCACCGAGGACGCTTTGTACCGATGGATGGACCGCACCGAGGCCGAAAGGGGCTGCGCGGTGGTGATGGAGGTAAACACCGGTGAGGTGAAAGCCATTGCCAACCTGCAACGGACTAAAGACGGGCAATATGCCGAGACGGAAAATTTTGCGGTGAACAGTCTTACCGAACCGGGGTCCACTTTCAAGACGGCTTCTGTCATGGTGGCCCTCGACGACGGAAAGGCTGATACTTCTGAGATATTTGACACGGGTTTTGGCGAATGGCGTGAGCGAGACTGGCGAATGACGGACCACAATGTGGTGTACGATGCCGCTGGCAACCTCACCAATAAGGGTGGATTCCACAACATTTCTCTGGCTCAGGCCATCTGGTACTCTTCCAATATCGGCATTGCCAAAATGGTGCAGAAATATTATGGCGACAAGCCTTGGGACTTTGTGAACCGGCTCTACGATATGAAGTTGAACCAACCGATGAACATCTCTATCCCTGGCTATGCCACTCCTATCATTAAGAACCCTGACAGCAAGGGCTGGACCAGTGCATCGCTACTGTGGATGTCGTTCGGATATGGGGTGCAGATTCCGCCTATCTATACGCTGGCCTTCTACAACGGCATTGCCAACGATGGCAAGATGATTTCACCGCTGTTTGTCAAGGCTGTCTGCAAGAATGGAAACTCTGTACAGACCTTCTCTCCCGATGTGGTCAACTCCAGTTTGTGCAGTCAAAGCACGCTCGACAAGATTCACCAGATGCTGAAAGATGTGATGGTACATGGCACTGGTTTTCCTTTCAAGTCTGACAATTTTGAGATTGCCGGCAAGACAGGTACCGCGCAGACCAACTATTGGGAGAAAGATAAGAGCAAACGCTCGCATCAGTTGTCGTTCTGCGGATATTTTCCTGCCGACAAGCCACAATACAGCTGCATAGTGGTGATTTGGCACCCGCATCAGTCTTTGGGATGGGGCAGTCCGTCGGGATTCGCTTTCCGCGATATTGCCGAACGCATATATGCCCGCAGCCCTCACATTGAGCGTGTGATGAAGGAGGACGACACTCAAGGTCACCTGCTGATTCCCACCTCACTCGATGGACAGCGTGAGCCGCTGGAGAACGTGCTCGATGAGCTGGACATTCCTTATATGCTGTCGGGCGACGAGAAGGCCCAGTGGGCTTCGACCAGCGCCGACCGACAGTTGAACAAGATTCAGGTATCGAGCCGCACCGTAGGCATGACCACAGTGCCAAGTGTTACGGGCATGGGCGCCAAAGATGCGGTATATCTGCTCGAAAGCCGTGGACTGAGGGTGCAGATGAATGGTTACGGACGAGTGGTGCAACAATCCATTCCTGCCTACTCCGCCATACGCCGAGGCGAGGTGATTGGCATTCAACTGCGGCCGTGAGCCTCCATACAATTTTTGATAAGTGAAACGTAGAAAAAAGCATATCCTATATGAAAACGATAAAAGACTTGACCAGCCGCATAGCCATTGAGCAGACCATCGGTTCAACCGACAGGGAAATCAGCAGCGTGGATTTTGACTCCCGCAAGGTGACTGCCGGCTGTATGTTCATCGCCATTTGCGGCACCCAGTCAGATGGGCACGCATTCATTCCGGCTGCCATTCAGCAGGGAGCGGCAGCCATTGTCTGCCAGAAGTTGCCCGATGACCTCAACGACGGAGTCACCTATCTGCGGGTCAACGACAGCGATGTGGCGCTGGGCTGGATTGCTTCGGCCTGGTTCGGCTACCCCTCGGAGCAACTGACGCTGACGGGGGTGACGGGCACCAACGGCAAGACCACCACAGCCACGCTGCTTTATCAGATGTTCCGCCGTATGGGGCACAAGTGCGGACTGTTGTCCACGGTATGCAACTACGTTGAGGACAAGGCCATACCTGCCACCCACACCACTCCCGACCCTATGGAACTGAATGGACTGCTGGCCGATATGGTGGCGGCGGGTTGTGACCACGCCTTTATGGAAGTCAGCTCCCACTCCATTGCCCAGCAACGCATTGCCGGACTGGATTTTGATGGCGGCATCTTCACCAACATCACCCGCGACCATCTGGATTATCATAAGACTTTTGACAACTACCTGCACGCCAAAAAGAAATTCTTTGACGACCTTCCTGCCAAAGCCTTCGCGCTGACCAATCTGGATGACAAAAACGGACTGGTAATGACACAGAATACCAAAGCCCGGAAGCTGACCTACTCCATACGGAGCCAAGCCGACTTCCGCGCCAAAATCATAGAGGACTCATTCGACGGCATGACCATGGAGGTGAACCACCGCACGGTGGACGTTCCATTTGTGGGCCGTTTCAATGCCTCCAACCTGATGGCAGTATATGGTGCAGCAGTGGCACTGGGTGCCGATGCCGAAGAGGCGCTGGTACACCTGAGCGCTCTGCACGCTGTGAACGGACGTTTTGAGGCACTGAAGTCGCCCAAAGGGTTCACAGCTATTGTGGATTACGCCCACACCCCCGATGCCCTCGTCAACGTGCTCAGCACCATTCACGAGGTGCTCAACGGCAAGGGCAAGGTGATTACCGTTTGCGGAGCGGGAGGCAACCGTGACAAGGGCAAACGTCCTATGATGGCACAAGAGGCTGTCAAAGCCAGCGACAAGGTCATCATCACCAGCGACAATCCTCGGTTTGAGGAGCCGCAGGACATCATCAACGATATGCTGGCTGGTCTCTCCGAGGAGCAGAAGACCAACGTCGTTTCCATTGTCGACCGCAAGGAGGCTATCCGTACCGCCTGCATGCTGGCACAGGCCGGCGATGTGATTCTGGTGGCAGGCAAGGGTCACGAGAACTATCAGGATGTGAAGGGCGTCAAACATCACTTCGATGATAAAGAGGTACTGCGCGATATTTACAAGACACAAGGTTAAAAACGAAAGATATCAGGTAAGAAAATGTTATACTATTTATTCAAATATTTAGAGCAATTCGGATTCCCTGGAGCTCGTATGTTCGGTTACATATCGTTCAGGGCATTGCTGGCCATCATTTTGGCCTTGACCATCTCCACCGTCTTCGGCGAGTACTTCATCAAGATGCTGCACCGCCGCAACATCATGGAGACGCAGCGCGATGTCTCCATCGACCCTTTCGGGGTGAACAAGGTGGGAGTGCCTTCAATGGGTGGTGTCATCATCATTGTGGCCATTCTGGTGCCTTGTCTGCTGCTGGGACGGCTCGACAATATTTACATGATTCTGATGCTGATTACCACGATTTGGCTGGGTGGTCTGGGCTTTGCCGACGACTATATCAAGGACTTCAAAAAGGACAAGGAAGGCCTGCACGGCAAATTCAAGATTATCGGTCAGGTGGGTTTGGGACTGATTGTGGGCCTCACTCTCTACCTCTGCCCCAGTGCCAAGATTCGTGAGAATATCTCCATTGAACAGGACGGACAGACTACCGTCATTTATCAGAAGAGCAAGGAGATAAAATCGACCAAGACCACCATTCCGTTCTTCAAGAACAACAATCTGGACTATGCCGACATCACTGCCTTCTTTGGCAAATACAAATACTACGCAGGCTGGATTCTGTTTGTGCTGGTCACCATTTTTGTGGTGACTGCCGTGTCAAACGGTGCCAACCTCAACGATGGCATGGACGGCATGGCGGCCGGCAACTCCGCCATAATGGGTGTCACGCTGGGTATATTGGCCTACGTCTCCAGCCACTTGGAGTATGCAGGCTACCTCAACATCATGTACATACCGGGATGTCAGGAACTGGTCATCTTCATCTGCGCGTTTGTGGGGGCGCTCATCGGTTTTCTATGGTACAATGCCTATCCCGCACAGATATTCATGGGAGACACGGGCAGCCTCACCATTGGCGGCATCATTGCCGTGGCTGCCATTTCCATACACAAGGAGTTGCTGATTCCTATCCTCTGCGGTGTATGGTTGGTTGAGAACCTCAGCGTCACGCTGCAAGTCCTTTTCTTCCGTTCGGGCAAGCGGAAAGGCATCAAACGCAGAATATGGAAACGCACCCCTATTCACGACCATTTCCGCACACAGTTGTCGCAGCTCGACCCCGAGTGCAGCTATGTGTTCGGCTCTTCCAAGCGGGCCTTTCACGAGTCAAAAATCACCGTCCGTTTCTGGATTGTCTCCATTCTGTTGGCGGCACTCACCATCATCACACTGAAAATGAGATAAACAACGAATAAAAACAAGAAATAAAATATGAAAAGAATTGTCGTATTAGGAGCAGGTGAGAGCGGTGTTGGCTCTGCCATTCTGGCGCTGAAGAAGGGGTTTGAGGTTTTCGTCTCTGACTCTTCTGCCATCAAGGACAAGTATAAGGAGGAGATGGACAAGTACCAGATTCAGTACGAGGAAAAACAGCATACCGAAGAGAAAATACTGAACGCTGACGAGATAATTAAAAGTCCGGGCATACCCGAGAAAGCACCTATCATTCAGAAGTTGAGAGCCAAAGGCACTCACATCATTTCTGAAATTGAGTTTGCCGGACGCTATACGGGTGATTCTGTGAAAATATGTATCACGGGCAGCAACGGCAAGACCACCACCACCACACTCATCCATCACATTCTCACACAGGCAGGTCTGGACGCCTCGCTGGCTGGAAATGTGGGATTCAGTCTGGCTCGTCAGGTGGCCATCGAGCCTCACAAATATTATGTGATTGAGCTCAGCAGTTTCCAGCTCGACGGAATGTACGACTTTGAGGCGAACATTGCCATTCTGCTCAACATCACCCCCGACCATCTGGACCGATACGAATACAAGTTCCAGAACTACATCGATGCCAAGATGCGCATTGTGCAGAATATGACTCCTGATGACTGCTTCATCTACTGGACGGGAGACCCGATTGTGGAAAAGGAAATTGCAAAACGCGACATCAAGGCGCGGATGCTGCCATTCGGCGATGCTCCTAAGGAGGGTCTGGCCGCCTACCTCAATGGCGACAAATATATAATTGACATCAACAAAAACGACAGATTGGAAATGGACGAAGAGAAAATTGGAATACAGGGCAAGCACAATATGTATAACTCTATGGCTGCGGGCGTCGCCTCGTATGTGTCAGGCATCAGCAATGATAAGATTCGCCAGGCGCTGAGCAATTTCCAGGGTGTGGAACACCGTCTGGAGTCCGTAGCCAAGGTTCGCAACGTACTCTTTGTCAACGACTCCAAAGCCACCAATGTCAATTCTACTTGGTATGCCTTGCAGAGCATGAAAACACCCGTGGTGCTCATTCTCGGCGGCAAGGACAAGGGCAACGACTATACCGAAATTGAGGAACTGGTAAAGGAGAAGGTGCGCGCCCTTGTATTCCTGGGTGTGGACAACGATAAGCTGCACAAGTTTTTTGACGGCATGAAGCCCAACTGCGATGCCCGTTCCATGAAGGAGGCTGTGGACAAATCGTTCCAATATGCCGAGAAGGGTGATACCGTACTGTTGTCGCCATGCTGTGCAAGCTTCGACTTGTTCAATAGCTACGAGGACCGCGGCGAACAATTCAAACAGGTGGTAAAAGACCTGTAAAAACAAACAGGAGGACAGACGATGCCAGACGAACAATCTCATTTTGCAATAGACAAGGAATTCTTATACAAGAGTTTAAAGGGTGACCGTGTGATATGGTTCATATATGGACTATTGATACTTATTTCGGTCATCGAGGTCTATAGTGCCACCAGCTCGCTGGTATATGGCAAGGTGTTCGCTGGCAACATTTACGGTCCTATCGGCCGACACATGATTTACTGCGGTGTCGGCATTCTGGTCACCTACACCATTCAGCTGTTTGACATCCGGCGGTTGTGGCGATTTTTTATCGCTGCTTACTTTCTCTCGCTATTGATGTTGGTGGCGGTGCTGGTGGTGGGTCATAGCGAGAACGATGCCTCCCGTTGGCTGGTCATCTTCGGCTTCCCCATTCAGCCATCCGAGTTGGCCAAGATTTTTTACGTTGCCACCATGGCCTTTCTGCTGTCAAAGCTGACGGGCGAATACAACGAGGACAAACGCCAGCTGAAGTATATACTCGGCATCACGCTGGTCACCTGCGGACTGATAGGTCTGGAGAATGTGTCAACGGCCGCGTTGGTCTATCTCACCGGGGTGCTGATGTGCGTGGTGGCTCAGGTCAAGTTCAAATATTATTTCTGGGTAACCACCATACTGGTTGGTCTGGTGGCCGCCTTGTTTCTGGTAGCCGGCACTGAAACCGCGCAAAAGAGCAGTCTGTTCAAAGGTCCACTGCACCGTGTCATGACCATGCGCGGACGTCTGCTCCGTTTCGGCAGCAGCAGCGGCAAGAGCAGCAAGACTTTTGTGGTGACCGAAAAGAATTTCCAGTCGGTACATGGCAAGATTGCCATCGCCAACAGCTACGGCATCGGACTGGGTCCGGGACGAAGCAAGGAACGTGACGTGCTGCCGCAGGCCTACTCTGACTTCATTTTCGCCATCATCATTGAGGAGACGGGATTGCTGGGAGGTGGCTTGGTGCTGCTGCTCTACATTGCACTGCTCTACCGCATCGGCAAGATAATGGCAGCAAGCTCTTCCAGATTCAGCGCCAACATTGTGGCAGGGCTGGGTATGCTTATTGCACTTCAGGCTCTTATCAACACCGGTGTAGCGGTAGGTCTGCTACCCGTAACGGGACAACCGCTACCGCTCATCAGCCGTGGTGGTACGGCGGGCATCATCTTCAGTGTCTATTTTGGCATCTTCATCAGCATCTCCAACTACGAGGGCAAAAGCAAAAAGGCCGCCGAAACTGCAACGGCAACTGACGGCAGTGCCCCTGCGGAAGAAACGGGAAAAGTGGAGACAGAAACACCGCAATAAAAAAATAACATTTTCTGACTATATTCACTATTTTTGTAAATATATTGGGATAAATCGCATAAAAACATGGAAACGAAAAAAATGAAATTCATAGTAAGCGGAGGAGGAACCGGAGGACATATCTTCCCTGCCATATCAATAGCAAATGCCCTGAAAAAGAAATGTCCTGACGCTGATATCCTGTTTGTGGGTGCCGAAGGCCGTATGGAAATGGAAAAGGTGCCACAGGCGGGCTACGACATCAAGGGTCTGCCCATCTGCGGACTCGACCGCAAGAATCCGCTGAAGAACTTCAAGGTCATCTACAAGCTGCTGAAGTGCATCAGTATGGCCAAAAAGATTGTCAAGGATTTTGCCCCCGATGCAGTGGTGGGTGTGGGCGGATATGCCAGCGCTCCCACACTGTATGCTGCCAACAAGCAGGGTATTCCTATCTTCCTGCAGGAGCAGAACTCCTTTGCCGGAAAGGCTAACAAATGGCTGGCCAAGAAGGCTCGCAAGATTTGTGTGGCCTACGACAATATGGACCGTTTCTTCCCTGCCGACAAGATTATTCTGACGGGCAACCCTGTTCGCCAGAACCTGATGGACGTGCCTTTCAAGGACCCTGCCGCGCTGGCTGCCTTCAATCTGGACCCCAACAAAAAGACGCTGCTCATTATTGGCGGCAGTCTGGGTGCCCGCACCATCAATCAGAGTGTGATTGGCGGTCTGCAAAAGTTGAAGGATGCTGGCATTCAGGTCATCTGGCAGACGGGAAAATACTACTACGAGAATGCCAAGAAGGAAGCAGACAACAGCAACAACCCGCTGCTCAACTGCACCGCCTTCGTCCGCAACATGGACCAGGCTTACGCTGTAGCTGACCTCGTCATATCACGTGCGGGAGCCAGCTCCATCTCCGAGCTGTGTCTGCTGGCCAAGCCTTCGGTGCTGGTACCTTCGCCTAACGTCACCGAAGACCACCAGACGCACAATGCACTGGCACTGGCCGACAAGGGTGCGGCTGTAATGGTTAAGGATGTGGAGGCTCAGAGCCAACTCATCGACACCGTTCTGAACCTCATCAACGACAACGGCAAGCTGAAAGAACTGAGCGACAATGTACTGAAACTGGCCCAAAAGGACTCAGCCGACCGCATTGCTGACATCATTCTCAATGAAATTAAAAAATAAGAAAACACGTACTGATCATGCTTGACAAGATAAAGAATGTATATTTTCTGGGCATCGGCGGCATCGGCATGAGCGCGCTGGCCCGCTACTTCAATGCCAAGGGCTATGAGGTGGCTGGCTACGACCGCACCGAAAGCGCGCTGGTGAAGGAACTGGAAAGCGAAGGCATTCAGATTCATACCGACGACAATGTGGACTTCATCGCCGCCGACTTCAAGAACCCCAACTACACACTGGTGGTGTTCACCCCTGCTGTGCCTGAAACGCTGAAGGAGTTTACCTTCTTCCGCAAAAACGGATTCACCATCATGAAGAGGGCGCAGGTTCTCGGCGAAATCACCCGCTCCGAACGGGGCATCTGCATTGCCGGAACACACGGCAAGACCACTACCTGCACCATGACTGCTCACATTCTAAGTTCTTCGCACATCGGTTGCAGTGCTTTTCTGGGCGGCATCTCGCGCAATTTTGACAAGAACATACTCATCACAGACAAGAACGACCTGGTGGTGGTTGAGGCCGACGAGTTTGACCACTCCTTCCTGTCGCTCACCCCTTATATGGCCGTCATCACCGCCACCGATGCCGACCACCTCGACATCTACAAGACCGAGACGGAATACCGCAAGGCTTTTGAGGACTTCTCGGCCCTCGTGAAGCCGGGTGGCACCCTGATAGTGAAGAAAGGACTGCCCATTCAGCCCCGCGTGAAGGGCAATGTGCGCCTGCTCACCTACTCCATCAACGAGGGTGACTTCCATGCCGAAAACATCCGCGTGGGTGGGGGCGACATCGTGTTCGACTTTGTGCACCCCACTGGCAAGATTTGTGACATCAAGTTGGGAGTTCCCGTACACATCAACATAGAGAACGGCATTGCCGCCATGGCCCTCGCTCTGCTCAACGGAGTTCCTTACGATGAAATCCGCGATGCCATGGCCAGCTATTCAGGTGTGCGCCGACGCTTCGAGTTCCACATCAAACAGGACAATCTGGCCCTGATAGACGACTATGCACACCACCCTATGGAGCTGAAAGCCAGCATAGAGTCCATCAAGGCACTCTATCCCGGCAAAAAGATAACGGGCATCTTCATGCCGCACCTCTACACCCGCACACGCGACCTTGCCGACAATTTTGCCAAAAGTCTGTCGCTGCTCGACGAGGTGATTCTGTTGCCCATCTATCCCGCCCGTGAGGAGCCCATTCCTGGCATCACGTCAGAATGGCTGCTGAGCAAGATAACACAGCCCGATAAGCGTGTCTGCTCCAAAGAGGGACTGCTGGACTATCTGCGCGACAAAGACAATCACTTTGAGGTAGTGGCCACGCTCGGTGCAGGCGATGTGGACCTGATGCTGCCACAGATAAAGGAGATTCTGCTGAATAAATAACGACACAAAAGTGACCGGAAATGGAGGATACGACAAAAAGGAGAATCAAACGGATTGTGATGATGGTGGCCCTTGTGGCGGCCGTCAGCTACACCGTTTTTGCCGCCATCCATTTTTCCAAAAAAGCCAACGATGAAACGTGTCTGGGAGTGGATGTGGAAGTGGAGGACAGCACCGACACCCACTTCGTCAACCGGGGCGACATCAAGCGGCTGCTGCTCGACAAGAAGCTGTCGCCCGTAGGCAACGAGATGAAGCAGGTGAACACCGGCCTCATCGAGGAGGCCATCAAAGAGCACTTCTCCGCCATCAAAGAGGTGGAATGTTACAAGACTCCCGATGCCACCATCCGCATCCACATTACACAACGCACCCCCGTGCTTCGCGTGGTGACTGGCTCATCGGGATACTATGTCGACATCGAGGCCAAGCCAATGCCCATATCTGGACTGAATCCCGTGTATGTGCCAGTGGCTTCGGGCTACATCTCTCCCAAATATGCCTGCTCCAAACTCTACCAATTTGCCATGTTTCTGCGTTCCAATAAATTTTGGAACTCACAGATTGAGCAGATTTATGTGGAGAACAATCTGGATGTGGTGCTGATTCCCCGCGTGGGCAACCAGGTGATATTGATGGGGCAGATTGATGACTTTGAACCCAAGCTGGACAAGCTGGAAATGCTTTACGACAAGGAGTTCAGCAAGTGCGGATGGAACACCTATAAAAGCATCAACCTGAAATATGACAATCAGGTAATCTGTACAAGAAAATAAAAATATACGAGATATGAATTCGAAAGGAAAAAAGACAACAGAAGAAGATGTCAACCCCATGATAACTATGGGGCTGTCAATGGCCATCGATTTGGGCGCTTCCGAAATCAGAGGACTCGTGGGCAAACGGACACAAGATGGCAAGATGGATATTGTAGCCTCGGAGGCGATTCCTTCAAAGGGAATCATGCGGGGACTTATCTACAACATTGATGACGTGGCCTTTAGCATCAACGACCTATGCAAGAAGATGGAGAATCGTCTGGAAAACCAGCTGAACAAGGAAAAATCCAACGAGGAGAAAATCAAGATAACCATTACCAAGGTGTATGTGGCACTCAATGGCAAATCAATCAACACCATTACCAACACGGTGACACGCCGTCCTGGGGGCAAGACCGTGACCAAGGAACTGCTCGATGAGTTTATGGAGGAAAACCGCAACGCTTCGCTGGCCAGCGGAAAAATGCTGCTGGATATCATTCCGCAGGAATATATTGTGGACGACACCCCCACTACCAACCCCATTGGCTGCCCTTGTGAGGTTATTAATGCCAAATACAAGATGCTGATTGGCGACAAATCGCTGATTGAAAATCTCAAAAGCAGTCTGGAGAAAGTCAATCTTGAACTGGCTGGTTACACCATATCGCCTATTGCCTCCGCCGATGCCTTGTTGTCGGAGAACGAGAAGGAACTGGGCTGCCTGCTGGTCGACTTTGGAGCCTCCACCACCAATGTGGCCATCTACTATAAGAACCTGATGAAATTCGCCTTCGTGATTCCTATCGGCAGCGACACCATCACCAACGACTTGCAGAGTCTGAAGATTGTGCACGAGGACGCCATTTTGCTCAAGAAGAAAGGCAACTGCTTTCTGGATATGAGCAAGGACGATTTTTCGTTTACCCTGCCACGCAGCGGACAGAAAGAGATAAAATACAAGACTATCTGCAAAATGATAGAAAGCAGAATGGACAACATACTGTCGTATGTGAAGGTCTGCATTGATAACTCCAACCTGAGAGTCGGGCCGGAAATTGACCAGATGGTGATAACCGGCAGAGGCTCCGAACTGAGAGGCTTGATAGGCAAGTCGGCCAACAAACTGGGACTGCAGCCTCACTGCGGAAAAATAAGGATGCAGGACACCACCGGCAACATCAGCCTGGACAACAGTTTCGCCGTTGCGCTGGGTACCCTGATGCAGGCCACCGACAGCTGCGTATCGTACAGATACAAACAGATGCCCGCCGCCCCTAAGAAAGAAAAGAAGGGTATGGCTTTTCTGAAAGCAATCGGGACCCTTTTCGACAGCGAGCCACTGAAATAAACCCGGATTGCCCTGAAGCACTAATCAAATTTGAAAACAACAAAAGAATACGGATATGATAGAGACGATTGATACAAAGCCACTCATCAAAGTTATAGGTGTCGGCGGCGGCGGCGGTAACGCTGCCAACTACATGTTCAGCAAAGGCATCAAGGATGTGGACTTTGTGGTGTGCAACACCGACAACAAGGCCCTGATACAATCGGCCATTCCCAACAAGATTATGATTGGGGAGAAAGGCCTGGGTGCCGGCAACAAGCCGGAAATCGGACGTCAAGCCGCCATTGAGAGCCAAGTCGAGATTGACAAAATTCTGGACGAGGGCACCGAAATGGTGTTTGTTACGGCTGGTATGGGCGGCGGCACTGGCACAGGAGCGGCTCCCGTCATTGCCAAGGCTGCCAAAAAGAAAGGCATTCTCACCATCGGCATCGTCACTATTCCGTTCGTATTTGAGGGCCGAAACAGACTGAAACAGGCCATTGAGGGACTGGAAGAGATGCGCAAGAGCGTCGATGCCATCATCATCATCACCAACGAACGCATCAAGCAGATGTATGGCGACCTTTCGCTGTCAAACGCTTTTTCTAAGGCTGACGATGTGCTGGCCACTGCCGCCAAGGGCATCGCCGAGCTCATCACCATCCCTGGATTTGTGAATGTGGACCTTAACGATGTGCGGACAGTGCTCACCAACAGCGGCGATGCCATCATGGGGTCGGCCATTGCCAACGGCGAAAACCGCGCGCTCGATGTCATTCAGGAGGCCCTCAAATCGCCTCTGCTTATCAACTGTGCCATCAACACTTCTGATAATGTGCTGCTGAACATTGCTTCGGGCATTGGCGAAAACGAGGTCAAAATGGATGAATTGGGAGAGATTACCAACTATCTGCAAAACCAGCTGAAACCCGGCGCGCAGATTATCTGGGGCAACACTTACAACGAATCGCTAGGCGACAACCTTCAGGTGACCATCGTGGTGACGGGCCTCAAAATTGACGACAAAACGCTGGAAGAGACAAAAAAAAGAGAAGAACCCAAGAAACCGGGAATAATAAATTCCATCTTCGGCCCAACACCTGCTCCCAAGCAGGAACGCTCGCAGGATGAGATGGTGAAACTGAGTGACGAGGATGCCGGAAAACTGGCCCAAAAACTTTATGGCGCCAATGTGCTGACCGACCCGAACGCAGTGAAAACAGGGAACACCGCCAGAACGGAACCTGAAACAAGAAGGACTGCCACACCAGCCGCCGCTGAAAAAATGACTCCAGTGGAAGAGGAAAAGAAGGTCCAGGAACCTGCTCCTAAAAAATTCAATTTGGAGGACTTCAACGATGAAGACCTGCTGGACAAGATGGAACGCGATGTCAACTATAACAAGGACGACAAGAGCGACCCCAACATCACCAACATCAGATTGGAAGAATAAAAGAAGAAGTATCCACCCTAACAGGGTCTTTCCATAAAAAGGACCATAAAGAGAAACTATACAATGAGCGAGAACAATACAGAACGGCACCCGATAGAGATAGCCGACGTGACAGGCAATGGCGACACCATCAAGGTGTTTGGCGTGGGCGGTGGCGGCGGCAATGTCGTCAACTACATTTTCGGCCAGCACATTGAGGGAGTTGGCTGTGTAGCCATCAATACCGACATGATGGCACTGAGGGGGCTGAAGGTCCCCGTCAAGGTACCCATCGACAAGCTCGGTTCTGGTTGCAATCCCGAGATGGCCAGCAAGGCTGCCGCCCTCCATGCCGACGACATCATGGCACAGCTGCAAGGTACCGAAATGCTGTTCCTGACTGCTGGACTGGGCAAGGGAACCGGCACGGGCGCCACTCCCGTCATTGCTAAAATAGCCCACGAAATGGGCATACTCACGCTCGCCGTGGTCACCATTCCGTTCCGCTTTGAGGGACAACGGCACATTGAGCGCGCCATCAACGGATTGCAGGATTTGCGCAATAATGTGGACGCCATTCTGGTCATTGCCAACGAGCAGATTAAGAACCAGTATGGCAATATGGCCTTGCGCAAGGCTTTCAGCACAGCCGACCAAGTAATAGCTACCGCCATCGACGGCATTTCGAGTGCCGTGCTGCGTTCGGTGCAGGTCAATACCGATATGGCCGATATGCGCACTACCCTTGAGCGCAGCGGCGACATGATGATGGGTGTCGGATTGGCCGAAGGTCCCGACCGTGCCATTCTGGCCGTAAGAGATGCGCTCGACTCTCCGCTGTTTATCGAGCACGATATGCACCAGGCGCAGCGCATCATTGTCAGCTACTCTTACTCCGACCCTCAATATGAAATTTCGATGGACGAGATGAGCATCGTGAATGAGGAGCTGGAAAGCAAACTGGGACTGCCTGACCAAATTTGGGGCATCACCATCGACCCTACACTGGGCGAGGCGCTGCGCATCACACTGGTGGTTGCCGGACTTGAGGCTGTTCCCGACGACAAGCTACGCGAGATTTCAATGGGCAATGGCATCAAACCGGCACAGGCAATGGCGCAGGCGAAACAAGCACAGCCCAGACCTGCACAACCTGCCGACGAGGGTGTGAAAATTGCTGCCGACGGAGAGGTGATATCCGACAGTTTCGGACAGAAACAGGACTTCGGGCACAACAGTGACAGCAACACACTGACACAGACGCTGGTGCAGACAGAACAACAAAAGAGACACCTCAGTTTGTCGGACTTTGACAACGATGGCATGTTGCAACAGATGGAGAAGCCTATCAACGCCAACTGCCCCGCCCCCGAAAGGTCGGGCGCCGACAGCTGCACACTGGTTGGCAACAACCCCGACAACCCAATCATTCACAACGATTATCTGAACGATAATGTGGACTGAGATGAATATTTGAACATTTATTAGGAACCAAGGATATTAAAATATTAACAAAATGGCATTATTTGAGCAGATAAGCAAAGACATCATGCAGTCAATGCGTGACCGCGACAAGGTGAGAACTGAAGCTTTGCGTGGAATCAAGAAGGAGTTTATTGAGGCAAAAACAGCCAAGGGCAGTAATGGTGAACTGACCGATGACACCGCACTGAAAATCATGCAGAAAATGGTGAAACAGCGCAAGGAGTCGGCCGACATCTACACTCAGCAGAACCGCCCCGACCTCGCCGAAGGCGAATTGGCCGAAATCAAAGTCATAGAGACTTATCTGCCTAAGCAGATGAGCGATGCCGAACTGACCGAGGCTATCAAGGCCATCATTGCTCAGACGGGTGTCACTTCTATCAAGGAGATGGGCAAAGTGATGGGCCTCGCCAGCAAACAGCTGGCCGGCAAAGCAGAGGGCAAAGCCATTTCGGACAAGGTGAAGGCGCTGCTCAACTGATTTTTACTATACATTTACATTAGCATAGAGAAGGAGAAGGCTGAATGGTCTTCTCTTTTTTGTACATTTGCCCACGAACTTTTCTGCTAAGAAAAAAAATGAAATTCCTCAACTTCCACACCCATCAGGCTGACCAACGACCGGACGTCGCGGCCATTGTATGCTATGAGCCGTTAGCCTTTCAGCAAGAGTCACCGTCTGCCTGTCCCATGGCCAGCGTCGGGCTGCATCCATGGCACGCTGATGTGTGCAGCGGCGCCCAGCTGAACACCCTTGCCCAGTTGCTGCAACTGCCTCAGATAGTGGCAGTGGGTGAGGTCGGTCTGGACCGTCTGTGCCAAACGGACTATCAGCACCAGCTGAAAACATTTGACATTCAGCTGCGGTTGGCCTCCGTGGTGCAGAAGCCCGTGATTGTGCATTGCGTCAAAGCCATTGATGACCTGCTGGCGGAACTGGACGTGATTGACAATCGTCCCCCCATCATCGTGCACGGATTCAGAGGAAAGCCGCAACAGGCTGAACAGTTGCTGCGGCACGGCTGCCGGCTATCAATAGGAGGCAAATACAACACAGAGACGGTGCAGAAACTGCCCAGCGGAGCCTTCATGATAGAGACTGACGATGATGCGGAAGCCGACATCAAACAGATATACAGCCAGATTGCGGAAATAAGGGACTGCACGTTACAGCAACTGATGATGCAGCAACAGACCAACTGGGCCAGCATAGGTATTCTGCCAGATAACCAATAACCGATTTCTTCTCTCAAAACATTCGTTGTCAAAATTTTTTCGACAACTTCCTCCTTATTTGTCTCCGATTCTTTATCTTTGCAGAAGCATATCTTGGAGGAGAAGCGTCTCTCCTATGCTACATTAAGGCTTTCATTCAGAAGCGTTATGTTTTCTTACTACTGTAAACCTAGGAAATTTACAAAAAGAAAGTAAAGAAAACACAACAGTTTCCGCGTCATCGGGCGTGGACTGTCGTGTTTATCCATGCTTTCGGGGCTTTCCTAGGGCCTACAGTAGGTGGAACAACATGCAGTTCCACGCTTCGTTCATTTAAAAACGGGTTCTGGGAGGGACTGGAGAACCGAAAATCTTATAAAAATGTTAAAAACAAAGTATTTACTTTTGTG
>OCVT010000217.1_pt1 | contig 21858 bp, 20 predicted proteins | sample 1539111 | NCBI WGS metagenome assembly OCVT01 (sample SAMEA3991482, study PRJEB22521) | metagenome | biome: anthropogenic terrestrial biome; feature: sewage plant; material: raw primary sludge | place: Sweden | collected 2012-09-26 | reverse complement strand
TTCAGACTGCTTGATTCGCAGTATTTTGATAATTAAAATGAATTCCATCCCTCAAACCCTTTATTAAACTTCAACCTTTGACAAAGGGTTTCCGCTTTGTAAATATTTATGAATTGATTATAATCATTCTATTTATACGGCAATAAACGACACTCCCGCCCAAGTGTCGTTTTTTTATACAACTATTTTTTTTCGTCACATTCTGGCAGTTCCTGCTTTTATTTTTGAACCATAAAAACTAACATTATGGTTCATCCTATCGAAAAATTAATCCATTTGATTTATGATTGCGAAGAAAAAATCAAGCAATGCAAAATCAAGCTTCACCACTTTTATCACAATCGTGATGGATTGAAGAAATTAGAAGAAGAGAAGACAGCCCTTAAAAAGCTAATGATAAGCCATATCCAGGAGTTTAAAGAAAAAATAAAAAACAATCATTTAGAAACACGATTATACGCCAATCGATTAGCCATTTTAGAGAAAAAGTTTCAATTACAGCCTCGAATTATGAACGCAAATTTATTTTGTTTGTATGTCCTTAAAGAAAAGCATCGCATCATTAAAAAGGACAAAATTTTCTTTTCCGGAATAAACAAAAAAAAAGAAGCGTCGATATGTCAAGAAGAATTGGAAATGATTGAAATTCAATCACAACTTTTACTGAAAGAGTTTTTTGAAAAAATAAATAAATCCCCAGACAACATCGACAAAGAAATAAAACTGCAATTCAACGCATTGCTACATTATTATGGATGGGGTTTAGATAAAAGGAAAATAACTTTAGATAAAAGACAAGTTGAATTAAAAAGTAGTCTTGAATCGTATGAAAAAAAATTAAAGAGCATTCAAGTGCTGTTTAATTACAGATTGACCAAACAGATTATAACCGAGATAAAGAAAATAAAAGAAGAGCTGTTGGAGATTGAATTGCAAAACTCAAACAACATCGATTATATCCTTTGAATATTTTACGAAATAAAAACACTCCTAATTTTTTAAATCTGATAAAATATAAATAATACAATTTCACAACGACACACTAAGGCAGTGTGTCGTTATAGTTTTGTACCATACTAAAACAATAAGTTATGGAAACAAAAGAGTTAACCATTTTAGAAGCGGTTGAAAAAGTGCATCAAATTTCTCGAGATTCGATGTTAATTTTGGAACGTCATGATACTGTAAAAACTGAAATAAAACTCATTTCGGATTATTTTCAGATAAATAAAATTCAAAGTATTTTTTTGGCCAGCTTTGCGAGTTTGTCGTGTTTTGAAAAGATTGAATTAAAAGAATTAATTGATTATTTGAAAGTGGAAAAAATTAATTTACTGCCTTATATAAATGACATACAGTATTTGGTGGATAAAAATATTTTAAACAAAGACAGTGACAGTAGGATACTACGAGAGGATTATTCCTTGAATAGAAGCTTATTGGAATTTATCGTTTCCAATAAAAAAATCCCAGTGGAATTAATTTCAATAATTCCTAAAGAACATACTTTTCACGAATTTCTCAAAACCTTAGACGAATTAAGCAATGCCAAAGATGATGAAAGAATTGATTATGGATTTTTTGTTTATAAACTCAAAAAAATATTGGAAGACAATCGAAAGTTCAAATTGGTCAATTATGCCTGCGAAAATTTAGACCCAATAGATTCTTTTGTTTTTTTTGATTCAATTATAGATGCCATCGCAAAATGTAGCAATAATTTCAACACATCACTCCAGTCAACAGTTGATGATTTTACAAGAAATCAAAGAGAAACCTTTGATTATGTATCTAATTTTTTACTTGGAAAAACAAAGTTAAATGCTTTGAATCTGGTAGAAAAAGATAATAATGAATTTGGAGAAAGACATCGGTTACGATTGACAGATAATGCCGTAAAAATGCTCCGAGATATGGAGGGGATTTCTTTTGTTTCAAAAGAAAGCAAAAACGATAAACTTATTTATCCGGACAAAATCCAAAAAAGTAATTTGTTTTACAATCCTTTAGAAACCCAATTATTGGAACCTGTTGAAAGTAGTATGTCCAAAGCTTCATTTTTAAATCTTCAGAAAAGATTGAAAGCTAATAATATGCCTGTTGGCGTCAGCGTGCTTTTGTATGGTGCGCCTGGAACCGGAAAAACAGAAACCGTGTATCAAATTGCCAAGAAATACAAACGCCCGATTTTTAAAGTGGAGATTTCAGAAACCAAATCAATGTGGTTCGGTGAAAGTCAAAAACTGGTAAAAAAGATTTTTACCGATTATTATGAGTTCAAAAAACAAGAGAAAATTTGTCCGATTCTACTTTTTAACGAAGCGGATGCAGTGATAGGAAAACGAAAAATGGCTGGCTCCTCGAGTGTTTCGGATACCGAAAATGCGATTCAGAATGTACTTTTGGAGGAATTAGAAAATTTTGACGGAATATTGTTTGCTACTTCCAATCTGGTCAATAATTTAGATCCTGCCTTTGAAAGACGATTTCTTTTTAAAATAAAATTTGACAAACCGTCTATTGAAAATTCAGCAAAAATCTGGAAGAATAAATTACTAACAATCACAGAGAAAGAAGCATTTTATTTGGCAAACAACTATGACTTCTCGGGTGGAGAAATGGCTAATATCGCTCGTAAATGCATTATGGAAGAAGTAGTTTTGGGTAACCAATTAACTTTCGGAAAAATCATTACGTTCTGTGATTCTGAAAAATGGGATAAAAATGAAGCTGCTTCTAAAATCGGTTTTTAAAGCGGTCGCCTTCTGGCAGAGTCTTCTCCTTTCTTTGTCAGATAAAAAAGGGGAAAGCTGAAAACCAAACTAGAGTAGGCACAATCTAAATTTACAATTATGGCATTATTTTTAATCACGGTAAAACAAAATCATTATGCAAACGGAATCCGTTTAGAAAAAGGGATGACCGTCGAAGTTTCGTCCAAATATTCCAATCCGATGACGACAAACGGCGGTCACGAAGTTGCCGATGCTTTTATGAGAAAATACGGCATCGACATTAAAAAAAATTGTGGTTTATCGTCAGCTTATCTAAATGTAAAAAAAATAAGTTAGGAGTTTTGGAGGTCATTATTCTTAAAGTGAAGCTGTTTTTGTTCTAGCAGAAGAAGCTGCCGATTTAATGAAGCGTTTTTTTGCTGAGAAAAGAAAGTGATTGAACTCCTTAAAACCCTAGCCCAGATAGGAACGGCATCCTTTTACTGCCTTCTTTAGGCAGGAAAAGATATAGTGGATAGCTGGAAATAGCTCCTAATTATCCTTTTGAATTTTAAAAAAACATAACCTGAAAATTCACGATTAGATTCAATTGTAATTTGTGAATCTGTGGATAAAAAAAGACAAAAAAAACCGTCTCGTTAATGAAAACGAGACGGTTTTGTTTGTTTTAGTCTGTAATAACATTTCCTTTTTTGTCGTAGAAATGATATTCTAAATACGTGTAAGCGTCACGAGGTATAATTTTCACCCATTTTTTGTGTTCAAAAAACCATTTTGAACGCAATGATGGAAAACCTTTACTGAGGTATGCAGCCACAAAAGGATGTACATTGAGTACTACTTTTTTGTGGGTTTTTAGGAGTCTTTCTAGATCTGAAGTGATTTTGTCAATGATTAAGATTGGCGCTTCTATTTCGCCATGTTCATTGTTAGGATCTTCTTCTCTGGTCTTTATATTGACTTCTGGTCTTACTCTTTGTCTAGTAATTTGGACTAATCCAAATTTACTAGGAGGCAAGATCTTGTGTTTGGCTTTATCATCGCTCATCTCTTCTCTTAGGAAGTCGAATAAAACTTTGCGATTTTCGGGATTGGCCATATCGATAAAATCAACTACTATGATTCCGCCCATATCTCTCAAACGCAATTGCCTTGCGATTTCGGCAGCGGCTATCATATTTACTTCCATTGCGGTGTCTTCTTGATTGGTAGCTTTGTTCGAACGGTTACCGCTATTTACGTCTATAACGTGAAGGGCTTCAGTATGTTCGATGATTAAATAAGCTCCTTTACTCATGGAAACGGTTTTTCCGAAGGAAGTCTTGATTTGTCTCTCTATATTGTATTTCTCGAATATTGGAGTGTCTTTCGATTGATAAAACTTTACAATTGATTGTTTGGACGGTGCAATTTCTTGCAAGTAATCCTTTGTTTGTTGGTACAACTCTTCATCATCTATTTGAATACCACTAAAGGTATCATTAAACACGTCGCGAAGAATAGAGGAGGCTCTGTTGAGCTCGCCTAACACCTTTGACGGATGATGAGCAGTTGGTAATTTCTTACACATTGCAGTCCATCTGCTTAGCAGGTTCTGCAAATCTTTTTCTAATTCGGCTGTATTTTTGCCTTCGGCTACTGTGCGAACAATAACGCCAAAGCCTTTTGGTTTGATGGATTGTACAAGTTTTTTGAGTCGGTCTTTTTCTTTTTTGTCTTCTATTTTTTGAGAAATAGAAACGCGATCAGAAAAAGGAACAAGCACTATAAAACGTCCAGCCAAGGATAGTTCTGCACTAATTCTTGGTCCTTTGGTAGATATAGGCTCTTTTACCACTTGCACTAATACGGATTGATTGGCATTCAAAACATCTGTAATGGTGCCGTCTTTATCAATCTCTTTTTCAAACTGAAAGTTTTTTAGGGAGAAATCTTTTATTTTACCTGCGCTTACAAGTTTTATGAATTTCAGTTGAGAAGCAAGATTAGGACCTAAGTCATGATAATGTAAAAAGGCATCTTTTTCATAGCCTACATTTACAAAAGCAGCGTTTAAGCCTGCAACTGGTTTTCGTATTTTGGCAATAAAAATATCACCTACTTGAAAGTTGCTAGTTTCTTGTTCTTTGTGTAATTCAATTAGTTTTCCATCTTTTAATAAGGCAAAATCTACGGCTTCTGAACTAGAACGAATAATTAGTTCTTTATTCACGCTGTACATTTTTATCCATACGTTAAAGTTTTCAGTTTCGGCTTTCAGTTTTCAGTTTTACAACTCATAACTCATAACTTATAACTCATAACTGAATTGTAAGGATGGATTAAACAATATTTAACAGGTTTGACCCGGATGAAGTTTCAGTCGGCAGTTTTCAGAGGACAATATGCAGTTTAAGCTGCAATTTGAAGTCTGAAATCTAATGTCTGAAATTCAAATTTCAATGAACTTTTAAAAAGAAAAAAGTAGTTTAAAACTACTTTTTCTTTTTATGACGGTTAGCTCTCGCTCTTTTTTTACGTTTGTGCGTCGCTACCTTATGTCTCTTTCTTTTTTTACCACTTGGCATATCCTGAAGATTTTATGATTAATTAATAGATTATTTTGCTTCGTTATTTGTTTTCACACCTTCTACAAACACTTTAGCTGGTTTAAAAGCTGGAATGTTGTGAGCTGGGATTTTAATAGTGGTATTTTTAGAAATATTTCTTCCTGTTTTTTCAGCTCTAGTTTTAACGATAAAGCTTCCGAAACCTCTTAGATACACATTGTCTCCAGTTTCTAATGAAGTTTTAACTTCATTCATAAAAGTCTCAACTGTTGCTTGAACATCTCCTTTTTCAAGACCTAATTTTTCTGAAATCTTCGCTACGATATCTGCTTTCGTCATTTTCTTTCCTTTTTAATATGTTGTACTATTTTTTTTGAGGTTGCAAATATACGAATTTAAAAAACAATAAATCAACCTAATTCGTTAAAATTTAATTACATAAACTTTTACTTTTGCTTACATATATTTAATTAATGAATTTTACTAACTTACTTATTGAGTGGTATTTACAAAAAAAACGTGATTTACCATGGCGAAATACTACAAATCCTTACCCAATTTGGCTCTCAGAAATCATTCTTCAACAGACGCGTGTCGCTCAAGGAATGCCTTATTTTTATGCCTTTTTAGAATCTTTTCCTACAGTAAAAGAATTAGCAATAGCTGATGAACAACAAGTACTCAAACTTTGGCAAGGATTAGGGTACTATTCGCGTGCTCGTAACCTACATCAAACCGCACAATATATAGCAAATGAATTAGACGGCGTTTTTCCAAACTCATATGCTGGTCTTATACAATTAAAAGGTATTGGCGAATATACTGCAGCCGCCATTGCTTCATTTGCTTATAATGAACCCGTACCTGTAGTAGACGGAAATGTGTTTCGTGTAGTATCCCGTTACTTCGGAATCGAATCAGATATAAGCACAGGAAAAACCAAAAAAGAATTTACCGCTTTGGCTGCCGAATTATTGTCCAAAGAACAACCTGCACTTTTCAATCAAGCCATTATGGAATTTGGAGCAATGCATTGCACTCCTAAAAATCCAGATTGCGAAAATTGCATTTTCAATTCTAGTTGCGTTGCCTTGCAAAAAGGACTCGTTGGACAATTGCCATTCAAATCAAAAAAAATAAAAATCAGAAAACGATACTTTAATTATATAGTACTACAAGACAAAAAAGGCAATACCAAAATACAGCAAAGAACAGACAAAGGCATTTGGCACAATCTTTATGAATTTCCATTATTTGAAACCACACAAGAAGAGGGATTTGAAACCATAGCGCCATTAATTAAAAACGATACGGATTTTGGTGATTCAGTTGTAAGTATTCAAGAAGCGAATCCTATAAGTTTGATTCATAAATTATCGCATCAGCATTTGTATATCAAGTTTTGGAAAGTAACCGTAAACAACACCTTGACCGACGGAGTAAACCCCGAACAATTGAGAACCTTTCCTTTTCCAATAGTGATACATAATTTCATCGAAGAAGATGCTACAAAAAAGTTTTAAAAAAAATGTATCTTTGATTGAAATACCATTAAGCTATGAACGGAACATTAAATAAAGTGATGCTGATAGGACATCTTGGCGACGACATTAAGATGCATTATTTTGAAGGAGGCAACTGCATTGGCCGCTTTCAATTAGCAACCAATGAAGTATATATTAATAAATCGACCAATGAAAAAATCACTTCTACCGAATGGCATAATTTGGTAGTAAGAAACAAAGCCGCCGAAATATGCGAAAAATACCTCTCGAAAGGAGATAAAATATATGTAGAAGGACGCATTAAATCCAGACAATGGCAAGCCGAAGACGGTACCATGAAATCAACAACTGAAATTCAGGTAACCGAATTTACTTTTTTGACCACAAAAAAGGACCATGAGAACAAAAGCAATCCTACTCAAGAATCACCAAAAAATACTAACTTTGACGCCTCAAATGGCGGTTTGCCAATAAACGATTTGCCATTTTAAAGCAAATTGCAATCAAATACACAATGAAAAAAAAAGTTAGTTTATTCATAGTACTCACTATAGGTTTATTTTCTGCCGTAGGGTGCAAAGACGATGTTTTACCCAAACCTGCAGGCTACTTGCGATTGGATTACCCAGAAGCAAGATATGTTGATTACGGCAACCAATGCCCATTTACATTCGAAATAAATGACAAAGCAATTATAAAAGGGAAAAATGATTGTAGCTTAACCATTACCTACCCAAAAATGAAAGCAACAATTTATTTGACCTACAAGCCCGTAGCTAACAATATCAACCAATTGCTACGCGATGCCCAAAAACTAACCTTTGAGCACGTAATAAAAGCCGACGATATTATAGAACAACCCTATTTAAATCCTGAAAAAAAAGTTTACGGTATGTTTTATCAAGTAGATGGTAATGCGGCAACCAATTCGCAGTTTTACGCCACCGATAGCACTCGCCATTTTGTAACAGCTTCGGTATATTTCTACGCAAAACCCAATTTTGACTCTATTATGCCAGCGGCAAGCTACATCAAAAATGACATGCAGCACATCATAGAAACCTTAAAGTGGAAGTAATTTTTTAGGAGCACAACTATCAGGTTTTCCAATTACGAATCCTCCTGCTGTTCGTTATATCTTTCCTGCCGAACACCGGCAGCAAAGGATGCCACTACCATCAGGGCTAGCCAGAAATAGCTATTTTAATAATATCTAAAAACCTTTTTTAGACAAGACTTTTTTTACCATTTCATCTTGTTTTAAAACAATTTGATAAAAATAGTCTTCACCATATAACTGTCTAGCAAATTCGGCAATTATATACTGATTAATTGCTCCCCTACTCTTTTCTAATTGTAGTATCAAACCATTTTTGTCGAGATACTTTTGAAACAAATCAAAATAGTTATCAGAATTGTATTTTGACTGAAACTCCTGAAAACTTAACCCTTTGAATGCTTTTCGATTTCGGTCTAATTCTTCAAAAACAAAATGCCCCACCATACCCGATTGTTCTAATAAAGAAGCACTTTCCTCTCCTTTTTCGGTACTAATTGGCACAAAAACATCAGGAACAATTCCGCCGCCGCCATAGACTAATTTTCCTTTTTTAGTTTTGAACTTCAAAGTATCAGCTACCTTAATACTGTCTTTGTGGTACAATTCGCCATTCAGAAAACGGTGTTCTGATTCTTTAAAATAATCGGTATTGCCTTTAGCATAAGGTTTTTGTATCGAACGTCCTGAAGGAGTGTAGTATCTAGCCACGGTCAAACGCACAGCAGAACCGTCTTTAAAATCCATTTCACGTTGTACTAATCCTTTACCAAAAGAACGACGTCCTACTATGGTTCCTCTATCGTTGTCTTGTATCGCTCCTGCTAGAATTTCACTTGCAGAAGCACTATTTTCGTTGATTAAAACGAATAATCTGCCCGATTCAAAATTCCCTTTTTTCGTAGCGAAGGTTTTTTCTATTGTTCCACTTTTACTTTTGGTAAAAACAATCAAGTCGTTATCTTTTAAAAAATGGTCGGCTATCGCAATGGCTTCTTCCATATAACCTCCACCATTGTCACGCAAATCCAAGACCAAGGTTTGCGCACCTTGCTTTTTCAACTGTGCCAATCCCGAATTAAATTCAGCAAAAGTAGTTTCAGAAAAACGGTTAATTTTGATATAACCCACCGTAGGATTCAACATCAAAGACACGTCAACACTTTTCAGTGGAATTACCGCTCTTTTTATTTTGAATTTTAGCTTCTGACGTGTAGTTTTTCGGTAAACGGTCACTTCTATATCAGAACCAACGGCACCTTTTAGTTTTGCAAAAAGACTATCACTAGGCAAATGACGCCCAAATAATTTGGTTTTTCCTGCGTATAGTAATCGGTCACCTGCTTGTATTCCAGCTTTTGCCGAAGGCCCATTAACAATAGGCTTTATGACCGCAACAGTGTCTTTGTACATGTAAAAATTGATTCCAATACCTACAAAATCACCTTTCATACTCTCAGCAACCTGCGTTTGAACACTTGGTGGAATATACACAGAATGAGGGTCTAACTTTGCCAAAATATTATCTACTGTTAAATTCACAATAGAATCCGTATTGACATCGTCTACATATTCGTTGTTAATAAAATCAATCAAAGAATTCAACTTTGATTTGGAAGCATTAGAAGCTACCAAACCAGGGTCTCTCGAAACATTCAACCATCCGCCAATACCAACGCCAAGCGCTAAAGTAGCACTCAACAGTATGGGCAAATATTTGTTTTCGAATTTCATTTAGTCGTCTAAATTGGGAATGTGAATTACCTCAACGCCTGCTTTGATTAAAAATTGTATTCCAGAATCATCACGATATCCGTTTTGGTACACCACTCTCTTAATTCCGGATTGGTGAATTAACTTACTGCATTCTTTGCAGGGAGAAAGTGTGATGTACAAGGTGGCTCCTTCGCAAGATTGTGTTGACCGAGCTACTTTGAGAATGGCATTCGCCTCGGCATGTAATACATCCCAACGGGTTAATCCTTCGTCATCTTCGCAACAATTATCAAAACCTGAAGGTGTGCCGTTGTAACCATCCGAAATAATCATTCGGTCTTTTACAATGATGGCTCCTACTTGCTTGCGTTTGCAATACGACAACAAACTCCATTCTCTCGCAATTCGCAAGTAGGCTTTGTCGTATTTATTTAATTTTATTTCGTTCATTTTTATCTTAACCAAAATTCACTTTCAATAATCATTGGAAGCACTACACCGATTATAAAAGAAGACATGACCAAAGTCCAATCTCTTTTGGAGAATCTAAATACCGTTTGTACAATATAAGACAGTACCAAAACTACAAAAACTACCGCAATCTGCGCCGCTTCTATTCCTAAAGCGAACTCGCACAGCGGTAATAATTTTGAATTGGCTGTTCCGCCTAATATGGTTTTGAAATAGTTAGAAAATCCTAAACCGTGAATGATTCCAAAGAACAAAGTGATAAAAAACACCAGATTAATACTCTCTTTTTTGCTGGACTTCCCAGCGGTAAACAAATTAAACAAAGCGGTAATCAAAATCGTAATGGGAATCAACAACTCGACTACATTTACTTTAATAGCTACAATTCCGTACACCGACAAAAACAAGGCCATCGTATGACCAACTGTAAACAAAGTAACCAATAACAAGATGCGTTTCCAATCGTTAAACGAATAAGGAACTGCTAAAGCGATTAAAAATAAAACATGGTCATAAGCATGAATATCTAAAACGTGGCGTAAACCGATTTGAAAATAAATCCAAAATTCTGACATAGGTAATTATATAAATTTGATTAAGGGTCTGTAAACTTACGACAATTTTTGAAAAGGAGTTACTTGAAAATTGGCCACGAATTCACTAATTCTTATTAAAAATAAGGATTGGATGGCACTAATTTTCATCTCTCTCGGGATTTAGGTTGAATAAAGCATTTGATACTGCTATTTTTAAAGTCCAATAGTGGATTATTTCAACCTGTCATTCCTACTTTTTTAAAAAAATTCGTATCTTTAATACAACCATAAAAACAACTATTATGTCAATTTCAGATTTATTTGATAACGAATTCAAAAGTCGCAACAAAGGTCATTTTTCTGCTATTGTTCGTGTAGCTTTAGCTGACGGAAATGCAACACCAGAAGAACAAGCTTTTTTGGACAAACTAGCTTCTCGCTTAGAAATTTCTGCCGAGGAATACCGCGAAATTTTAAAAAACCCATTAAACTATGACATTAATCCTCCTTATTTGTATGTGGAGCGTTTAGAAAGATTGTATGATTTGGGTCGTATGGTTCACGTAGACCATCAATTGGGTGATAAACAAGAACGACTATTGGTGCGTTTTGGTTTAGCCTTAGGCTTTACCCCAGGAAATGTGGGTTATATTGTCAACAAAGCGTTGGCTCTACTGGACAAAAAAGTAGACTTAGATACTTTTATCTTTGAAATGAAGAATATGAATAAGTAGTGATTAGTTCTTAGTAATTAGTGATTAGTAGCTAGTTCTTAGTCGTTAGTAAAAAATATTTTAAAATAGAAAACCGGTGGCTTTTTACAGCTACCGGTTTTTTTATGCTTACAAAGAAGCGCATTGCTGTTCCATTTAATAAGATACGAATTGTCGCAAATTTTTGTGTAATAGACTTAATTGCCTCCAACTTTAGTTGGAGGGATAAGATTTGCTAGATTTTATCGGCTTTAGCCAAAAATATTGAATTTGGGCTAAAGCCAATTTACATTTATTCCTTTATCTCCAGCTAAAGCTGGAGCCAATTCAAAAATTATTATAACATAAAACAAAATCTCCAGCTAAAGCTGGAGTCAATTCAAAATTTATCCTAATTGATAACCCTAGCTAAAGCGGGAGCCTATTTAAAAAAAGAACGCATTTTTTATGCTTACAAAGAAGCGCATTGCTGTTCTTTTAGCCCTGATCGCAGCGGCATCCTTTTGGGGCGGGGTTCGCCCCAAAAGATATAGCGGAGAGCAGGAACCCTTGTTTGCTGAAAATGCCTACTGTTTCGCTCCTACTTATTTTTTGCTTTTGCCATAAATTCTTCGGCTTTTTCGACCATATTGTAGCTGCCGCAAAAGAAGGGTACGCGTTGGTGCAACTCTGTAGGTTGAATTTCCATAATGCGACCAAAACCATCCGAGGCTTTGGCGCCAGCTTGCTCAGCGAGGAAAGCCATAGGATTACATTCGTAGAGCAATCGCAATTTTCCGCTGGGCGCTTTGGAACTTGTAGGGTACAAATAAATTCCGCCTTTGATCATATTACGGTGAAAATCGGATACCAAGCTTCCGATGTAGCGCGAAGTGTAGGGACGATCGCCTTCTTCGAGCTGACAATATTTGATATAATCTTTGACTCCTTGAGGGAAATGCACATAATTCCCTTCGTTGATAGAATAAATAGTTCCGTCTTTTGGATATTGCATATTGGGGTGCGACAGATAGAATGTACCGATAGCGGGGTTTAGCGTAAAGCCGTTTACACCGTGCCCAGTAGTATACACCAACATTGTTGATGTACCATAAATTACATAACCTGCCGCCACTTGGTTGATGCCTGGTTGCAAGAAATCCTCGATAGTTACTGGAGTTCCTATTGGCGTAACGCGACGATACACGGAAAAAATAGTCCCAACGGACACGTTTACATCAATATTAGAAGACCCATCAAGAGGATCCATCAATACGACATATTTGTTGTTGTGACTGCTGTCCGAACCTTCGACGGTGATGAAATCGTCGTTTTCTTCGGAGGCGATACCGCATACAATCTCGCGATTGATTAAGGTTTGAATAAATACTTCGTTGGCATAGACGTCTAATTTTTGTTGGTCTTCGCCTTGAATGTTTTGTTCTCCAGCAGCTCCAATAATATCGACTAGACCGGCTTTATTCACTTTGTAGTTTACAACTTTGGCCGCCAAGCGAATGGAGTTGATGATTCGGGATAACTCTCCAGAGGAGTACTGAAATTGGTTTTGTTTTTCGATGATAAATTCACCTAAGGTTTTGTTGCGTTCTTCCATTACGAAATCGTTGTAGTTAGTTTGAAGTCACAAATATCGTTTTTTTTGTGAAAATGAATTGATAATTATTTAGATAGTTTAGCACTATTGTATCTTTGCAATAAAAATGACAAAAAAAATGTATTTTTATCTGTTTTTTTAGTCAATTTAGAACCTAAATATCAAAAAAGATGATAATACGAAAAGGGACCGCTATGGATATGAAGGGTGTTTTGGCACTCATCAAAGAACTTGCTATCTTTGAAAAAGAACCTGAAGCTGTTGTAATTACCGAAGAAGATTTGATAAGAGACGGTTTTGGTGAAAATCCTTTGTTCTCTGTCTTTGTAGCCGAAAAAGAACAAGAGATTGTTGGGATTGCTTTGTATTATTATCGCTATTCTACTTGGAAAGGGAAAACGATTCATTTAGAAGATTTGGTAGTCAAAGAAAGTATGCGTGGGACTGGTCTTGGTTCTGCCTTGTACTCCGCCATAATTAAACAAGGCAAAATTGATGGTGTGAGAAGAATTGAATGGAATGTATTGGATTGGAACACGCCTGCCATTACTTTCTATGAAAATTCAGGTGCCAAAGTTTTGGACGATTGGAGAGTGGTACAAATGGATCAGAACGGAATTGATGCATTTTTAGAAAAAAGTAAATAACATTAAAGCAAATCTTTTGGCTCAAATACACAAAAGCAAGAGATTGTTTTACAATTTAAGTTGATACAATGAGAGTATTTAAATTTGGAGGTGCATCTGTAAAAGATGCCGAAGGAATAAAAAATGTACACCACGTATTAAAAACCGTTGGGTATGAAGATGTATTATTAGTGGTTTCTGCAATGGGAAAAACCACCAATGCTTTAGAAGAAGTCATCAAGAATTATTTTGATAAATCGCCTGAATTGAATTCTTCGGTACAAGAAGTAAAAAAATACCATAACCAAATTGTTTTGGATTTGTTTGAAGATGAAAGTCATCCCGTTTTTGAAGCAGTAAATGCACAATTTTCAGACTTAGAATATTTCTTAGCACACAACAAATCGCCGAATTACAATTTTGTCTACGATCAAATCGTGAGTTTTGGAGAATTGATTTCGACTACTATTTTGAGTCATTTTATGAGCTTTATGGGGATTGAGACGCAATGGGTAGATGTACGCAATTTGGTAAAAACCAACTCCAACTATCGCGATGCCGAAGTAGATTGGGATCAAACTAAAAAGAACATTACCAAAACCATTAAATCAAAAAGCCTAAACATCACTCAAGGATTTTTAGGATCGGATGAAAATAACTTTACGACCACTTTAGGAAGAGAAGGATCGGATTATACTGCGGCTATTTTTGCCTATTGCTTGAATGCAGAAAGTGTAACGATTTGGAAAGACGTTCCTGGCGTAATGAATGCCGACCCAAGGTATTTTGAAAATGCAAGTTTGTTGAATCAGATTTCGTATCGTGAAGCGATTGAATTAGCTTTTTACGGCGCCACGGTAATTCACCCAAAAACCCTACAACCTTTACAAAAAAAGGAAATTCCTTTGTTCGTAAAATCATTTGTAAACCCATTATTAAAAGGAACCGCTGTGGCAAAAGGTCCCGACTTGGAGCCTAAAATGCCTTGTTTTATAGTAAAACGCAATCAGTTGATGATTTCGCTTTCGTCTATTGATTTTTCCTTCATTATGGAAGAAAACATTAGTGAAATCTTTGCCTTGTTCCATAAGTACAAAATCAAAGTAAACTTGATTCAAAACTCAGCGATTAGTTTCTCGGTTTGCGTAGAAGATAAATTTGGCAATTTTGGGGAATTGAATGCTAAACTCTCTAAGAAATTCAAAGTAGATTTTAACGAAGATGTGACGTTGTACACCATTCGCCATTTTAACGATCAAGCCGCTAAATTGGTAGAAGAAAATAAGATTGTCTTGCTCAAACAAGTCAGTCGTGAAACGATGCAAATCATCACCAAAGAGACTTTATAAAAACTAAAAAGACCATTTTGAAATTATTTTAAAATGGTCTTTTTTTTATTGAAAAACATATTCTTAGTTACTATTTTAACTCCTCAAAATCTTCTCCATAACTTTTCCTTTGGCTAGTTCATCGACCAATTTATCTAGATAGCGAATTTTCTGCATCAACGGATGTTCGATGTCTTCAACACGATAGCCACAAATCACTCCAGTAATTTGGCTAGCGTTGGGATGCAATTGAGGTGCTTGAGCAAAAAAAGTTTCAAAATCTACTTTCGCTTCCATTTGATGCTGCAAGGCTTGTGGCGTATACCCTGTTAGCCAACAAATAATGGTATCAAGTTCTTCTTGGGTGCGATTTTTTTTGAGGACTTTGGCTAAATAATGCGGATAAACACTCGCAAAAGTCATTGCAAAAACGCGATCATAATTTTTTGGATGTGCCATAGTATTATATTTTATGCAACAGAAAAAAAGTCAAATTAGTCATACAATGCAGCAGGATTCCCCATACAAAACCTTGTTTCAATCTCAAATTAGTAGCAAAATAACCAATCAACATTTGTGGAAGAACAAAGAATGGGTAAATCAATAGTAAAGAAAAATATAACTTTTCTAAATTACCAATATGCACTAACCCAAATGCTAGTATTGAAACTATTGTTATACTTCTTCGGATTCGAATTGAAAAAGTGATGCTGTCTATGACAAAAAAATACAGCACTACAACAACCGAAAGCGAAATTCCAACCTTTACCCAAGTAGAAAGCAAAAACAAGGCTTCACTAGTAAACCGAATTCCTAATGCCAACAGCAACATAAAAAATACACTCAGGCAAATTTCCTTTTTATTGAAATTCAAAAAAAGACGAAATGTAATTTCTTCTATAATTGGACCAATTACAACAACATACCAAAAAGAATAAGTAGCAATCCTGACTCCTGACTTTTGTACAGACTCTATTATGGACGGAAAACCCAAAATAGTTGTAACAAAATAGTCTAATGGTTGGAGCAACAATAAAACAATTAGTAGGATTGCTAAATACATATACCAATAAGACAACAAAAGGTTTTTGATTTTTGACTTCCAATCGTAAGGCTGGTGAATTTCTTGAGATGGGCTAAAAACAGTAAATAAATTGAAAAACATAAAATGGTTTTGAGTATAGAATTACATATTCATAAAATTGGATTACAACTTTCAATCCTTATCAAATATATTATTAATTCCTGCAAAACAAAAATCACTAATTACTAATTACTAACTACTATTCACTATTAAATACTACTTTTGAACATTAGACGTTATCGTAAGCTATGTGGAATAAAATTGTGCTTCTTGGAGTCTTCTTTTGGCTTTCTGGCGTCTACGCGCAAGAAAATCAATCGTCCTATCGCACAAAAAAAATCCGTGTGACTACCGATACCATTTGGTTAGAAAAAACAAGCATCAATCCGAGTTTTTTTAAAATTACCACCGACAAAAAGGAGACACTTCCCAGCACAAACTACAACGTGAATTTTGAAAAAGGCTATTTGCTGTTACAATCTCTTTCGACACTTACCGCCGAAGAACTAACAGTTCAGTACCTAAAGTACCCCGATTTTTTAACCAAAACTTATCAAGTCTACTCGGATAGTCTAGTGATCAACAACGAGGCATTAAAGGGCACTTTATATCAAATGACTGATACGAATCCCAAAAAAACAACGCCTTTTGATGGTCTAAATACCTCTGGAAGCATCACGCGTGGGGTGACGGTCGGTAACAATCAAAACGCGGTGCTCAACTCGAATTTAGACCTACAAATCAGCGGAAAACTCTCGGATAAAGTCAGTATTAGTGCCTCGATTCAAGACAGCAATATTCCGTTACAAGACGGAGGATATTCGCAAAAACTGGATCAGTTTGATAATATTTTTATGGAATTGTACAGCAAGGATTGGAGAGTTCGCGGAGGCGATTTGTTTTTAGAAAATCGAACGTCTCAGTTTATGAATTTCAACAAAAAAGTACAAGGTTTGAGCACCCAATTCGATTGGGGCAACGCCGAAAAGCATACCAAAATTGAGGCTGCGGTTGGTTTGGTCCGAGGACAATATGCCAGAAGTGCGTTTACGGGTCAAGAAGGCAATCAAGGGCCTTATAAACTCAAAGGCAATAATGAAGAAGCTTACGTGTTGATCGTTTCGGGTTCAGAGCGCGTGTATGTGAATGGCAATTTGCTAAAACGTGGAGAAAACAACGATTATGTGATGGATTACAACGCGGGAGAGTTAGTCTTTACCCCTTTATTCACCATCACTTCCGAAATGCGAATTGTAGTCGAATACCAATTTACAGACCAAAACTACACCCGAATTGTTGCCTATGGAGGCGGAATGCACGAAAACAAAAACTGGCGTTTTGGTAGTTACTTGTATTCAGAAAGCGACTTGAAAAACCAACCCGCACAGCAAAGTTTGTCCAAAGAACAAGTTGTTATTTTACAAAATGCGGGCAATGATACCAACAAAATGAATGCGCCATCGGCCTATGAAGATTCCTATTCTGAAAACAAAATCTTGTACGAGAAAAAAAACGCCAATGGCATTGAATACTTTGAATTTTCGACCAATGACCAAGCCGTTTTGTACAATGTTCGCTTCAGCAAAATAGGGCCAAATCAAGGAAATTATCTCTTAAAAAACACTGGAGCCATTGGCAGAATTTACGAATATATAGCACCCATAAACGGGATTTTACAAGGAGAATATGAGCCAACGATTCCGCTCATTGCTCCCAAAAAAATACAAATCGCCACTTTTTTAGGACAATACCATCCAAATGAAAAAAGCAATACTGATTTTGAAATTGGTGTGAGCAACAACGACCAAAACTTGTTCTCGAGTCTTGATGACAATCAAAACAAAGGACTAGCCGCAAAACTCAACACCAAGCAACGCTTGTTTACCGGAAAATGGAATTTAGATTTCATAGGCAATTACCAATACATAGCCGAAAGTTTCAAAACCGTAGAACGCTTGTTCAATATCGAATTCAATCGGGATTGGAATTTGGGCACCACAACCACTGGTAATCAAAGTTTCTGGACTGCGGGCATCCAAAGCGAATGGAACCCAAACTACAAAGGAGCGTTAAAAGGCAATGCGTCTTATCAACTGGAAAAATTAGATTTTACTGATTCTTTTTCTGGGCAAAAACACCGTATAATGGCGCACTTGCAGCTTCCGAATTGGCGTTTTCAAAATCAGACTAGCGTACTCAAAAGCGACAATTTGTTGAGCACTTCTAATTTTGTTCGCCAACAAACCCAAGTCCGTTTTTACAAAAAGAAAAATTGGATAGGTGCCACCTTCCGCTTAGAAGACAACCAAGAGAAAATCAAAAGCACCCAAAGCTTCACACCCATCAGTCAGCGTTTTTCTGAGATAGGAGGTTTTGCGGGTCGCGGCGATAGTACCAAAGTCTTTGTGGCTGTGGGATATTTGCAAAGAGTCAACGACAGTATTCAAAATGGCGTCTTACAACGCGTCAATCATTCGCAAACCTTCAGCTTAAAATCGAAAGTCTTCCAAACTGCCAAAAGCGATTTATCTGTTTTTGCTAATTATCGTGTGCTAGAATACACCAATAACTCAGCACAAAAAGAACCTTCACTCAATTCGAGAGTCGTGTACAACGACCGTTTTTGGAAACAATTGGTACAAAGCACCACCGCCTATGAAACCAATTCGGGTTCGATTGCCCAACAAGAATTCACCTTTATAGAAGTCAATGCGGGGCAAGGTGTCTATGCTTGGAACGATTATAATGGTAACGGCATTCAGGAATTACAAGAATTCGAGATTGCGCCTTATCCCGATTTGGCGAAATATATTCGTGTGTTTTTGCCCAACCAAATATTTATCAAAACCCATCAAAATAAGTTTTCGCAATCCCTAATCATTAACCCAAACCAATGGCAAAACGAAAAAGGGTTCAAAAAAATAGCCTCCTATTTTTACAACCAAACCTCGTTTATTATGGACCGAAAAATTAAAAACGAAGGCGGCAACTTCGATTTAAATCCGTTTGGAAGCCCGAAGGACGATGTTTTGGGACTCAACTCTGTATTTAGAAACAGCTTATTTTTCAATCGAGGCAAGCAAAAACACTCGGTCACTTACACCTATTTGCAAAACAAATCCAAGAGCTTATTGTCCAATGGCTCACAGGAAAACAGCAATGCCTCGCACCAATTGCAATACCAACATTTGTTTCAAAAAAGTTGGTTGCTGAACTTCTTTACCAAAACATTGGCGACCGCCGTGGTTTCCGAAAATTATGCCGAGAAAAATTTCGACATCAAAGGCTACCAAATCGCTCCAAAAATCAGCTATTTGTTTTCTAAAAACGCCAGTTGGGAATTGTTTTACGAATTTCAACACAAAGAAAACCAACTCGCTCAAGCCGAAACCTTGCAACAAAACCGATTGGGAACCGCCTTCAGTTATGCACGCAATGCCAAATTCACCCTCAACGGTGAACTCTCTTTTTATCAAAATCAATTCGATGGCAATGCACAATCGGCCGTAGGTTTCCAAATGCTCGAAGGCCTACAAACCGGTCAAAACCTTACTTGGCGCGTGTTATTGCAAAAAAACATCACCCAATTTCTCGACATTAATTTCAACTACCAAGGTCGCAAAAGCGAAACCAGCGCCGCCATTCACACTGGCAATGTGCAGTTAAGAGCTTATTTTTAATCTGAATTGAAAAAGTATTATTAAAACCGTTAGGTGAAATTCAAAACATAATAAAAAAATTAACCACATAGAAACATAGATTTACTTTCAATATTTTAAGAACCCATAGAAATAGCTATATTTTTCACATAGATTGACTATGTGAATAGTAAAACGTCTGTTGAGTTCTTTTTAAAAACTAAAAAATTCTATGTTTCTATGTGGTTAAAAAAATAATTGCAGACAACGGGTTATTATTTAGTAAAAATTAAATAATCAGGAGAGCCAACAAAAGGCTTTTTCAGCCAGCAGGGATTCCTGCTATCCACTATATCTCTTGTCTTGTTGTAAGGACAAGACAAGAGGATGCCGTTCCTATCAGGACTAGAAGGAAAATTGAAGCATTCTTGCTAACAGTAAAACTAAGATTTTTAGAACTTTATATCCTTTTACCAAAAATAATTAGTAGCTTTAGTGTTCCATTAATTTAAAACCCTAAAACTATGAAAAGAATACTGATTTTATGTTTCTTGTTTATCGCGTCCAACACCATTTTCGCTCAAGAAACAGCCACAAAAAAGAAAACGACAACAGCTAAAACAGAACTTTCGGCTGCCGAAAAAGAAGCCAAACAAAAAGCTGCCAACGAAAAACGAAAAGCAACCATAGCCGCCAAAAAAGAAGCCGAAGCCCAAGCCGCCGAAGCTAAAGCAGCCAAACAACAAGCCGCTAACGAAAAAAGAAAAGCAACTATAGCTGCCAAAAAAGCCGCCGCCGAAAAAGAAACCGCTGAAAAAGAAGCCAAAAAAGCCACTGCAGCAGCCAAAGCCGAAAAAAGTAAAGCCGAAAAAGCAGTAACCGAAAAAACTACAAAAGCTAAAAAGGAAACTACTGCCGCCAAAAAAACAGCCGAAGTTAAACTCAAAGAAACTACCGAAAAAGCACCAAAAACTCCAGACAAAGTAACGGGTGAATACAACGGAAAAAAAGTATATACTGGTCCAAGAGGCGGTAGATACTACATCAACAAAAACGGAAATAAAACCTATATCGAAAACTAGTTTTGATGTAAAATACAGATTTTCAAAGGCTTTCTTTTTACAGAAAGCCTTTTTTTTTCTCAAACAGTTGTTAAATTAAACTTTTAGTAATGTTGCCTAAACTTAAAAAAATAGGAGTATTGCTACCTTGCCTTCGTATAAATTCTTAATTTTGATTGCGAAATGACTTTGGATTCTAGCTCAAAAACGATACTCATCGCTCCATTAAACTGGGGCTTAGGCCACGCCACTCGCTGTATCCCAATTATAAAGGCGCTGCAAGAAAACAATTTCACGCCCATCATCGCTTCTGATGGTATAGCACTCGAATTGTTAAAAAAAGAATTTCCCTATATTCAAACCCTACAACTACCCTCCTACCAAATAGAATATGCCAAAAATGGCAAAAATTTCAAATGGAAACTCATTCAAAGTTTGCCCAGAATGCTCGAAGCCATCAGAGAAGAGAAGAAATTGGTGCAAAAATGGGTCGCCAAATACGAAATAGATGGCATCATTTCGGATAATCGCTTAGGTGTGTTTAGCGCCAAAATACCTTCTGTTTTTATTACCCATCAATTGAATGTAATGACAGGAAACACTACTTGGTTTACTAGCAAATTACATCAAATCATCATAAAAAAATACAAACAGTGTTGGGTCCCCGATGTTTCTGGAACACCTAACCTAACAGGTGATTTGGGCCACTTAAACGGAAAACATTTTCCAGTGCGTTACATTGGTCCACTAAGCCGATTACATAAAAAAGACAGCCCAAAACTATACGATTTGATGATTATTCTTTCGGGGCCTGAACCCCAAAGAGGCATTCTAGAAGACAAATTAACCGAAGAGGTAAAACGCTTCCAAGGAAAAGTCGTTTTCATCAAAGGAATTATCAAAAAGACACAAGTGAAGGAAACAGTAGGCGACGTAACTTTTTACAATTTTATGAGTACCCGTCAATTAGTACAAACCTTCAACGAAAGTGAATACGTTCTTTGTCGCTCAGGCTATACTACCATTATGGATTTGGTAAAACTAGGCAAAAAAGCCTTTTTTATTCCCACTCCCGGACAATACGAACAAGAGTATTTGGCAGTCAAACTAGACCAAGAACGCATCGTGCCTTTTGCCAATCAAGAAGATTTTACCATTGAAATGCTGTCAAAAATTGCCGATTACAAAGGCCTTTCAGAAATGGATACCACGATAGATTGGGAGGAACTCTTCGAGGTTTTTCAA
>OCVT010000216.1_pt1 | contig 21861 bp, 20 predicted proteins | sample 1539111 | NCBI WGS metagenome assembly OCVT01 (sample SAMEA3991482, study PRJEB22521) | metagenome | biome: anthropogenic terrestrial biome; feature: sewage plant; material: raw primary sludge | place: Sweden | collected 2012-09-26 | reverse complement strand
TGATTGGATACCTTCACAGAGGTATGGAAAAAATGGCTGAAAATATGATTTATAATGAATTCTTACCAACAACGGATAGAATGGATTATATTGCAGCAACTTCAAATAACTATGGTTATGCCTTAGCAATTGAGCAATTACTTGGAATCGAGGCTCCACGACGAGCTGAAATTATCAGAACTATGCTTTTAGAGCTAAATAGAATTACTTCACATTTATTCTGGCTTGCAACTCATGCCCTTGATGTTGGAGCAATGTCAATGTTCCTTTACTGTTTTAGAGAAAGAGAATATGCAATGGACTTAATTGAAGACTATTGTGGAGCAAGACTTACTCATAGTGCTGTTAGAATTGGTGGAGTTCCTTTGGATTTACCAGCAAATTGGACAGCTGATTGTTTATCATTTTTAGATGTTTTAGCTCAAGAACTTAAAACTTACGAAGGTCTTTTAACAGAAAATAGAATCTGGAAAATGAGACTTGAAAATGTTGGAGTTATTACTCCAGAGATGGCAAAAAGTTGGGGATGTTCTGGAATTGCTTTAAGAGGAAGTGGAATCAAATGGGATTTAAGAAAAGAGATGCCTTATGGAATTTATCCTGAACTTGATTTTGATGTTCCAGTTTCATATACTAATGACTCTTATGGAAGATATAAAATTTGTATAGCTGAAATGAGAGAATCTGCAAAAATTTTAAAACAGTTAGTTCCTATGTATGAAGAGTCTGACACTCAATTAATGGCTCACGCTCCAAATTATATTTCAGCTCCAAAAGAGCAAATTATGACTCAAAACTACTCTTTAATGCAACACTTTGTTTTAGTAACTCAAGGTATGAGACCACCAGTTGGGGAAGTTTATGTGGCAACTGAATCACCAAAAGGTGAGTTAGGATATTTTGTAGTAAGTGATGGAAGTCCTTATGCATATAGAATGAAACTTAGAACACCAAGTTTCCAACATACAGCAATTTTAGAAGAGTTATTAGTTGGTTGCCAGTTGGCGGATGTGGTTACTATTATTGGTAATCTTAATATAGTTTTTGGTGAGATTGACAGATGAAAAGATTTGATTTAAGACCTTTAAAAAATGACTTCTACACAAGAATGTTAGAACTAATGGACAAACAAATAGCTCTTGAAGAAACAGCAATTATTATGTTTGAAATTGGAGATTTCTCAAATATTCAGAAATCAGCAGATGTGATTTATGAAGCAGGTTACACTTTGATGAATTCAATTAAATTTAATGAAGTAGATTGGACTTTGGTTGTAAAAAAAATAAAACCAGAACCAAGAGCAATAGTTGAAGAAAGTGCTAAAGATGAATAAAATTGAACAGATTTTAAAAAGTGATTTTATAATCTCAATTGCAACTTTCCTTGAAGATGAAAAATTAAAAGATTCTATTGAGAAAGCAGTAAAAAACAATGGTGCAAAGTTTGTTTATATGCATCCAATTGATAATGTGGTTTTAAAATCTTTTTATTCTCAACTAATTAAATATGAAGTGGGAAGTGAAGAGGCTATTAGTGCATTATTATTAAATAGTTTTGCTTCAAATTGTGATGAAAATAGTAAAAATTATTTAGATGATTTAGACTTAGGTTACATTAGTGCTGAAAGTAGTGCAGGGGAAGAGGAGTTTGAAGAGGCTTTTGAAAACTCTCTGAACTCAAAAATCAAAACTTTGATTATTGGAGATGATTTAGTTAATCATGAAAGAGTAGAAAATATTGTTAAATTATTAGCAATATTTAAAAAATACTCGGATTTTAATTTGGTTGTTCTAAATGAAGAATTAGAGAAAAAAATAGATTCATGTACAAATTTTGATTTAGAAGAGATAAAAGATTTAAAATCATTTAATGGAACTTTGGTTTATAAATTAACAGAAAAAAATAGTGATGAATTATTAGTTAGTCAAACTTTCGCAAATATAGCAAAAGTATCAAATACTAATGAAGTTTTTATAATATCAAAAGATGAAAAAATCAAAAAAATATTAAAGATTGATGAAAACTTACATGGAACAATTGCAATTTTAAAAACAGATGAAGATATTTTTAGTTCTTATAAATATAAACAAGTAAAAATTGAAAAGGTAGAAGCATAATGAGCGATATGATTACACTAACAATTGATGGTAAAAGTGTTCAAGCAAAAGAAGGTGAATCAATTTTAAATGTGGCAAGGGCAAATGATGTATTTGTTCCTGCTGTTTGTTATTTAACAAGATGTTCACCAACACTTGCATGTAGATTATGTTTAGTTGAAGCAGATGGAAAACAAGTTTATGGTTGTAACACTAAAGTTAAAGCTGATATGAACATCTCAACGGTTACAGAAAATATTGAAAAAGAGCGAAGAGCTATAATGGAAGTTTATGATGTAAACCATCCATTACAATGTGGAGTTTGTGACCAAAGTGGAGAGTGTGAATTACAAAATTATTCTTTATATATGAAAGTTGATTCTCAATCTTATAGCATCAAAGATATTCACAGACCAGTTCAACATTGGGGAGTTATGAATTATGACCCAGCTTTATGTATTGTTTGTGAAAGATGTGTAACTGTATGTGAAGATATGGTTGGTTCAAACGCATTAAGTACAGTAAAAAGAGACTCTGATAATATTGATAAAGTATTTAAAGATGATATGCCAAAAGATGCTTATGCAATGTGGAATAAACTTAATAAGTCACTTATTGGATACGACGCGGACGCCTGTACAAATTGTGGAGAGTGTATAAGTGCATGTCCAGTTGGAGCTTTGGTATCTCATGATTTTCAATATACTTCAAATGCTTGGGAACTTAAAAAAATACCAGCAGCAAATCCTCATTCAAGTGATTGTGCATTTATGTATTATGATGTAAAACATGAATCAATTGATAACCACGCAACTAAAAAAATTTATAGAGTAAATAGTGAACCTCATTATTCAACAGTAAATGGAGCGGGAAGATTTGCCTATGATTTTGAAAATAAAGTAACTTCAAAAGACAGAGTTGCTTTTGAAAAAGCACTTGAAGCATTTAAAAAAGCAAAAAATATTAAATTTAACTCTTATATCACAAATGAAGAAGCATTAATTTTACAAAAGATTGCTGAAAAAATGGGAGCAAATCTTGTAAATGAAGATGCAAGAAGATACCAAGAGTTTTTAAGAAATTACTCTAAAACATCTGGAAAATCGCTTTATTCTTCAAAATTATCAGATGTTCATAATTCAAATTTTGTAATTTCTGTGGGTTCTTATTTAAAATCTGATTTACCAAATGCTAGATATGCCTTTAATAACTCAGTTTCTATGAATAAAGGAAGTGGTTTATATTTTCATCCTCTAGCTGATCCAATTATGGAAAAAATTGGGAAAAAAGGTAAAACAACTGATTTTATCTACCATGATACGATGGTTGAAGAATCAATTTTATATTTTATTTTATATAAATTTGCAAAAGATTTACCAGTTGAAGTTCAAGAATATATTGATTCATTTAAAGAAATGAAAACAAAAACTGTTATTGAAGATGTAAAGGAAACAGTAGTTGAAATAGTTGTTGATGAAGCAACAGGTGAAGAAAAAGAAGTTAAAAAAGTTGTAACAAATAAAGTTTCAAAAGAAGTGGAGTATGAATATACAAGACTTGTTGAAGCCTTTGGAAAAAATGAAAAGTTCCTTGATTTAGTAGATGAAATGTTAGCTAAAAAAGACTCTTTTTCTTTAATGGTTGGAGAAGATTTAATAACTCATCCAAATGCTGAAAATCTTGCGAAACTTTGTGGTTTAGTTGATAAATTTACAGAGTTTAATGTTGTGATTATCCCATCTCAAACAAATACTTTAGGTGTTGCACAAATTTGTACATTATCAAAAGAAGAGTCAGGATTTAGTGTTGGTTATAATGTAAAAGCAGATTTTGAATTATCAGCTTTAGGTGATGGTGATTTAGATATTCCAGCACTTAATCAACAAGAGGGAACTTATACAAATATTGATAAAAAAGTAATTCCTACAAATGCAGCAATAGGTTTTAACGGTTATACATTAAATGAAATTGCAAATGAACTTTTAAATGAAGATGTTGAATATACAGTAGAATATACAGCAAAACTTCCTATTGAAAAAGGGTATAAAGCTATTGCATTTGATGATTTACCAAATAAATTTGGAAATGACCAAGTTGAATATAGAGGTTATGAATTAATTTCAAATGAAACATTAACTCAAGATACAACAAAAGCTATAAATATTGAAACAATATCACTAGCAAGTGATGAAATTTTGATTTATAAAGCAAACCCGATTAATCAATTTAACGAATTTACAGCTATTTCACATGAATTTAAAGAAAATCTACAAGATGGAATTTTCTTCTCAAAATCGGCTTTTGAAAAACTTGAATTAAATGAAGGTGATAAAGTAAAAGTAAATGCTAATAATCAAGAGTTAGAATTAAATGCTTATGTTGATATTCAAATTGAGGGAAATATTCCTTATGTATCAACATTTATGAAAAATAGCCCATCAAATGTTTTATTTAATACTTACAGATTTAATAAAGCAAAAGTAGTAAAGGCATAAAATGGAAACAAGTATCATAATAGAAACAATTGTAAAAGTTGTTGTTGTTCTTGCAGTTTTTTCAGCACTTGCTGGATTTACAACATATATTGAAAGAAAAGTTTTGGCATTTATGCAAAGAAGATTGGGACCATCTAATGTTGGTCCTTATGGTCTTTTACAAATTGCAGCAGATGGAATAAAATTGTTTACAAAAGAAGATTTTATTCCTGCAAATGCAAATAGACCTATTTTTATGATTGCGCCAATAATTACAGCAGCAACTGCATTTATAGCAATGTCAGCAGTTCCTTTTTTCCCAGAATTTGAACTTTTTGGATATACAGTAAGACCAATTATCTCTGATATTAATGTTGGTGTTTTATTTGTAATGTCAGTTGGAGCAGTTGGACTTTATGGACCATTACTTGGTGGTATGAGTTCGGCAAATAAGTGGGCATTACTTGGAGGGGCTAGAACTGCAATTCAACTTTTATCTTATGAGGTTGTATCTGGACTTTCTCTTTTAGCTCCACTTATGATTGTAGGAAGTCTATCTTTAATTGATATTAATAACTATCAATCAGGTGGTGTTAGTAATTGGATTGTTTGGTCTCAGCCTTTGGCCTTTATTTTATTTGTTATTGCTGGATTTGCAGAAACTAATAGAACACCATTTGACTTACTTGAGCATGAAGCTGAGTTAGTTGCAGGATATGCAACAGAGTATTCAGGTATGAGATGGGGTATGTTTTTTATTGGAGAATATGCGAACCTTTTTACAATTTCATTTTTAATTTCACTTATATTTTTAGGTGGATTTAATGATTTATGGTTCATTCCAGGTGGACTGGCTATTGTATTAAAAGTTATGTTTTTGATTTTTGTTTTCTTATGGACAAGAGCTTCTTGGCCTCATATTAGACCTGATCAATTAATGTGGTTATGTTGGAAAATATTAATGCCACTTGCAGTACTAAATATTTTAGTTACTGGTTTTGTGATGATGTTTTAGGAGTTAAGATGGAACTAAAAGATTTTAAAAATAGAAATGTATCCGATAGATATGTAACAGTTCAAGAAGATAATTATCCTAAAACTTCTTGGGACTTATTTAAGCAAGTGTTGACAAGATCTGTAAAAGGTGAACTTTTTGTTGGTATGAGAATTACTTTTGGAGTAATGTACAGAGCATTGTTTAAAGGTGAAATGGCAACGGTTCAATACCCAAAAGAAAAATTACCAATTGGTCCAAGATATAGAGCTGTTCATAAACTTCTAAGACTTTTAGAGTCAGGTGAAGAAAGATGTATTGGTTGTGGACTTTGTGAAAAAATTTGTATATCAAATTGTATTAGAATGGAAACTAAAATTGATGAAAATTCAAGAAAAGCAGTAACTCAATATACAATAAATATGGGAAGATGTATTTTCTGTGGATATTGTGCTGAGGTTTGTCCAGAACTTGCAATCGTTCATGGTGGAAGATATGAAAATTCAAGTGAACAAAGAGCACATTTTTCACTTAAAGAAGATATTTTAACATCTGCAAATGGTTTAGGCGCTCAACTTGAATTTGATGGTTATGGTTCAGTTTCTCCTGATGCAGACAAAAAAATTAAAAAAACACCATTATCATACTAAAAGGAGTCTTGATGTTTGAAATAGTAGCTTTTATAATATTTTCAGTATTAACTATTAGTATGTTTAGTATTACAGTTTTAACGAATAATGCTTTATATGCATTAAGTTCATTGGCAGCTGGAATGATTTTTATCTCAGCATTTTTCTTTCTATTAAATGCCGATTTCTTAGGAGCATTACAAATAGTTGTTTACACAGGTGCTGTTATGGCTTTATATGCTTTTGGAATGATGTTTTTTGATTCATTATCAGAAGTTAAAGAAAAAATCAGAAATCCAAGATTAGTATTTTTACTTTCTGGAATGGTAGCTTTACTTGTGGTTGTTGTTTTAATTGCACCTATTCTTGGACAAAATATTGAAGCAAATTATCCTGTTCATCCTGAATATGGAAATTCAGTTGATGTGGGGCTTATTTTATTTACAAAATATTTAATAGCTTTTGAATTAGCTGCAATTATGCTTTTAGTTGCAATGATTGGTGGAATTGTATTAGCAGGAAAAAAAATGGACGAATCATATTCTGAAATGAAAGAAGAAGAAATCGATGAAAAAATCAGACTTGATGAAGCATCTGCAAAGGAGATTAAATGACTCTTAATGCCTATTTAATACTTTCAACAATTTTATTTTGTATAGGATTAGTTGGTGTAATTAGAAGAAAAAATGTTTTAATGTTGTTTTTTTCAACTGAAATTATGTTGAATGCCGTAAATATTGGTTTTGCTGCTATTTCTAAATTTTATGGGGATTTAACAGGACAAATGTTTGCATTCTTTATCATCGCAGTTGCAGCTAGTGAGGTTGCAATTGGTCTTGGACTTTTGATTTTATGGTATAAACGAACAGGTTCAATTAACCTTGATGATATCGCTGAGATGAAAGGATAAGCATGGAAAAATATATATATATTGCACTTTTTGCCCCACTTGTAGGTTCTTTAGTTGCAGCTTTATTTTCAATGCAAACAAAAATGCTATTTACAGGATGGTTTACATCTTTTATGTTAGCAGTTTCTATGTATGCATCTTTACATTTGTTATATTTTGTATATACAACAGATACAACTTTACATGTAAATTTATTTGATTGGATAGTAGTTGGAAATTTAGATATTCCTTTTGGTTTTTTAGTTGATCAAGTAAGTGTTGTAATGATGTGTGTTGTAACTGTAGTTTCAACAATGGTTCATATTCACTCAATTGGTTATATGGATCATGATGAAGGCTTTAATAGATATTTCTCTTATCTTTCAGCTTTCGTATTTTCAATGTTAGTTCTTGTAATGGCTGATAACTTTGCTGTTTTATTTATAGGATGGGAAGGTGTTGGAGTTTGTTCTTGGTTATTAATTGGTTTTTGGTACCACAAAGAATCTGCAACTTGGGCAGCTAATGAAGCATTTATTATGAATAGAGTTGGGGATTTGGGTTTACTTCTAGGAATGTTCTTAATTTATTGGAATATTGGAAGTTTACAATATGATATTGTATTTGCTCAAATTTCTACACTTGAAAATGAGATTTTAATTTGGATAGGTGCTTTATTGTTCTTAGGAGCAATAGGAAAATCAGCTCAATTTCCACTTCACACATGGCTAGCTGATGCAATGGAAGGACCAACTCCAGTTTCAGCTTTAATTCATGCAGCAACTATGGTAACAGCCGGAGTTTATTTAGTAATAAGAGCAAATGAACTTTATACTTTAATCCCTGAAGTTGGTTATTCAATTGCCGCTCTTGGGGCATTTGTAGCAATATTTGCAGCAACTATGGCATTAGTAAATAATGATATGAAAAGAATTATTGCTTATTCAACACTATCACAATTAGGATATATGTTTGTTGCTGCTGGTCTTGGAGCTTATTGGGTTGCACTTTTTCATCTTGCTGCTCATGCTTTCTTTAAATCTGTATTATTTTTAGGTGCTGGAAATGTTATGCATGCTATGGATGATGAATTAGATATTAGAAAAATGGGTGGATTACATAATAAAATGAAGGCAACTTCAATTATTATGACAATAGCATCTTTGGCACTAGCCGGAATTTTCCCACTTGCTGGATTCTTTTCAAAAGATAAAATTCTTGAATCAGCGTTTAATGCAAATGAGGTTGTTTTATGGGCGATATTATGGATAACAGCTGGATTAACTGCGTTTTATTCGTTTAGACTTGTAATGAAAGTTTTCTTTGGAGAGCAAAATTATTCAAATGAAGAGCATCATCCTCACGAAGCAAAAAGTTTTGTAATAGCAGCAATGATTCCACTTGCCGTGTTAGCTGTAATTGCTGGTTGGTTTGAACACTCATTTGTTGAATTTGTAACAAAAACTTTACCAACTTGGGAAGCTTCAAATCTTAGTCATTCAACAGCTTGGATATTAATACTTGTGACAAGTGGTGTTGCAATTGCTGGAATTTTAGTTGCTGTTTTAAAATATAAAAATGGAGGATTTGATAAATCTTGGGAAGATACAGCAATTTATAAATTGTTGATTAATCAATATTTCATTCCACAATTTTATGAAAAATTTGTTTCTAAACCATATCATGTAATTTGTGTTTGGACATGGAAAGTAATAGAAATAAAATTAATTGATTCATCAGTTGATGGAATTGCACACTTTATTAATAAATTAGGTGTTAAAGCAAGACCAATTCAATCTGGAAATTTATCATCATCTTTAAGACTTATGGTACTTGGATTAATCTTAGGATTAGTTTTTGCCTTAGTTTTATCAGTAATTTAAGGGGTTAAGAAAAATGGAAAATATTTTATCTATGTTGATATTTTTTCCCGCAGCGGCAGCAATTGTTGGATTTTTAATACATAAAGATTCAATGAGACAATTTGGAGTTGTGGTTACAGTTGTTGAATTTGTATTATCACTTCTTCTTTGGTATCACTTTGATACTAGTGTTGCAGGGATGCAATTTGTTCAGAGTCTTCCTCTTATAAGTACTTATGGGATTAATTATTTAGTTGGAGTTGATGGTATAAGTCTATTTTTAATAATTATGATTACATTTATGACAATGATTGCATTAATTGGATTAACGGAAAAAAAAGATGTTAAGAATCTAATTATTACAATGTTATTTTTAGAAATGACAATGGTTGGAGTTTTTGTATCTTTAGATTTAGTTTTATTTTACGTTTTCTGGGAACTAACATTAATTCCGATGTTTTATATTATTGGATTTTGGGGAGCAGAAAGAAGATTTTATGCGGCCATTAAATTCTTTTTATATACATTTACAGGTTCTTTGGTTATGTTAATTGGAATCTTATATTTTGGATATATATTTAATCAAACAACAGGTGTATGGAGTTTTAGTTTACTTGATTGGAATAGTGTAATTCTTCCTTTTGATGTACAACTTTGGTTATTTATAGCATTTTTTATGGCATTTGCTGTAAAAGTTCCAATGTTCCCATTTCATACATGGTTACCATTAGCCCATGGTCAAGCACCAACAATTGGTTCTATTATTCTTGCAGCAGTATTATTAAAAATGGAAACTTATGGATTTATCAGATTTTCACTTCCTTTATTTCCAGATGCGAGTGTTTATTTTGTAGGATTTATGGCAACCTTAGGATTAATCGCAATTATTTATACAGCAATGTTAGCTTACGCCCAAGAAGATATGAAACAAATGATTGCATACTCTTCAATTTCACACATGGGAGTTATCACTCTTGGAGTTTTTGCTTTAAATGTTGAAGGAATTGCAGGAGCTGTTTATTTAATGATTGGACACGGTATTGTTTCTGGAGCATTATTTATGAGTGTTGGAGTTCTTTACGATAGACGAAAAACAAAAATGATAAAAGAGTTTGGTGGATTAGCTCATAATATGCCAATGTTTGCATTAGTTTATGCAGTTGTTTTAATGGCATCAATTGGTTTACCTTTGACTATTGGATTTATAGGTGAATTTTTATCATTATTAGGATTCTTTAAGTACTCTCCAATTTTAACTTTTATAGCATCTTTAACTATAGTTTTAAGTGCAGTTTATATGTTAGCAATGTACAAAAGAACTTTCTTTGGTAAATTAATAACTCCTGAAAATAAAAGTATGAAAGATATTTGTGGAAGAGAACTAGTAGCTCTTGGTTCACTAGTGGTTTTAATTATTGCATTAGGAATTTATCCAAAAATAATATTAGACCCATTAAATACATCTGTTACTCAACTAACAAAAGTAATGGAAATAAAAGCAGTTAATGATGATACAAAAGAAAAATTAAGAGCTTTAAACTCTATTGGGGAGGTTAAATAATGCTTGAGCCTATAAATATAAGCCTAGAAAGTTTAAATCTAGGAACAATCGCACCAGTATCAATATCAATTATTGGTGCATTAGGAATTTTATTAACAGATATTTTTAATAAAAATAAAGATAAATCACTTTATGTAATTTTAGTAGTTTTATTTTTGATATTTGACCTGTTTACCCTTTTAGCTTTTAATGGAGAAGCAAGAGGTTTATTTGATTTAATGTTACTTGATGGAATTGCTGTTTTATCTCAATGTATTATTATTGGGGGATCAATATTATTTATTCTTCTTGGATTATCAAAATTAAGACTTCAAGAGTTTAGATATGCTGAATATTTTGCACTTTATTTATTTGCAGTTGCAGGATTTCAATTCATGGTTAGTTCAGATTCTTTAATTCTAATATTTGTTGGACTTGAAACATCATCTTTGGCAATTTATACAATGATTGCAATGCATAATAGAATGGTATCAATTGAAGCGGCTGTTAAATATTTTACGATGGGTGCATTAGCTGCTGCATTTTTTGTATTTGGTTCTATGATTTTTTATGCAATAACAGGAAGTGTAGAATTAGGTCAAATGGCACAGATTTTAACAGAAGACGGATTTTTATCTATGGAAAACTATGCTAATTATATTTTGGTATTAGTTGGATTTGTATTTATGTTTGCAGCAATTGGATTTAAATTATCTTTATTCCCATATCATACTTGGGTTCCAGATGTTTATCAAGGTTCAACTTCAGCAATGGCTGGATTTTTATCAGTAATACCTAAAATGGCTGGATTTGTTGTTGCATTAAGATTTTTTGAGATATTTGTTCATTCAAATGATATTATTATTCAAACAATGCTTTATGTAACTGTAATATTAACTATGACTATTCCAAATCTAATTGCATTACAGCAAAAAGATATTAAAAGAATGCTTGCTTATTCATCAATCTCAAATGCAGGTATGGCAATGGCTGCAATTATAATTGGAACAACACAAGCGGTAAATGCACTATTTTTATATTGGATTTTATTTACAATTACTAACTTTGGTGCTTTTGGTATGTTATGGCTTAATAGAGGAAAAGAGTTTAATGATTATGAATCTCCGTATACATTTAAAAAATTCTCTGGACTTGCTCAAATATCTCCATTTACAGCATCAATAATCGCATTATTTTTATTTACATTAACAGGACTTCCTCCTTTTGCTCTGTTTTGGGGAAAAATGTATTTAGTTGCAAGTGCAGTTAATGCTGGACATATTGCATTAGCTATAATTATTGTGGTAAATTCTGCAATAGCTGCATATTATTATTTAAGACCAGTTTCATATATGTTTTTAAGAGATCCAGAAGTTGGTATAAGTAATACTAAATTCATGCAAAATGCAACAATTCCTACAAAATCAGTTGTTGGATTTGCTGTTTTCTTAACAATAATTTCTATTTTATTAATAGACCCACTTTTAAATATAATTTCTATATATGTTTCAAATTCTGGATTTTAACAATAAAAAATACTAATCATTTATCAAAAATGATTAGTATTTATTGTAAAATCAAACCATGAAAAAAATCCTTATTATCTTATGCCTTTTTTATAACTTCGCTTTTTCAAACTCTTTAGGATTGAGTGAAACTGATATTATAATTTTAAAAAAAATTAAATCTTTAACAGATGATAGAATGATGAAATATACTTTAATGGCATTAGCAATTAAAGAATCTTCAGTTGGAAAAAATCAAATAAATTTAATAAGTAATGATTTTGGACTTTTTCAATCAAATATAAAAAGTGTAATAAGAAGACAAAAAGTTCAGGATAATTTATTTAATAGAAAATATTTCGCTAATAAACTTTTAAGTGATGTTGGATTTGCAACTGCAAATGCCATTGTTGAGATAGATTTTTGGCGAAAAGTACATAAAGAGAATTGGGTTAAAGTATGGGCTAGTTATAATACAGGTTGGAGTTATAAAAGTGATACGGGAGTAATTTATGCAACAAATGTATTTGACATAATAAAAAAACTCAAATTTGAATATAATCTTTAAAATCAAGATTTCATAACCAAATAATAAACCATAACTTGTTACAATCCTCCAAGAAAAAATCAAGGACAAAAAATTGAAAATTATAAGTGTTGCCCATTCACCAGATGCTGATGATATTTTTATGTATTATGCCATTAAGTTTGGTTGGGTAACTCCTAAAGATGCTAGATTTGAAAATATAGCTGATGATATAGAGAGTTTAAATCAAGCAACTTTAAAAGGTCAATATGACATTTGTGCAATCTCTTTTGCTTTATACCCTTTTGTTAAAGATGATTATGCACTATTAAAAACAGCTGTATCTTTTGGGAACGGATATGGTCCTAAACTTATAAAGAAAAAAGGGACAGTTTTAAAGAAAAACTTTAAAGTAGCTCTTAGTGGAGAGTTTACAACAAATGCTTTATTATTTAAAATTGCTTATCCAAATGCAAGAATTACGTATTTAAATTTTTTAGAAATTGAAGAAGCTGTTTTAAATGGAACTGTTGATGCTGGTGTTTTAATCCACGAATCAATTTTAACTTATAATCAAGAGTTAGAAGTTGAAAGGGAAATGTGGGATATTTGGGTTGAATTAAGTGGAGGAGATTTACCACTACCTCTTGGTGGAATGTGTTTACGTCGTTCAATTCCTCTTCATAATGCAATAAACTATGAAAATACTTTAATAAAAGCGGTTGATGTTGCAAATAAAAATAGAAAAGTTCTATCAAAAATGCTTCTTGAAAAAGGGCTAATAAGAGTAAATGCTGAAACTTTAGATAAATATTTAGATTTATATGCAAATGATGATTCAGTAAAAATGAGTGAGATTCAATATAAAGCTTTAGATAAATTATATGAATTAGGGTACAAAAATGGTTTTTATGAAAATCTTGTAAAATCGCAAGATTTTCTGATTCCATCTGAATATGAAGAGTTAAGAGCAAAATAAAAGATGTTAAATAGTATAAGAACAATAGATTTCAAAAAATACTCTTCAATAAAAATAGGACCTGTTTTAGAAGTTTTAGAAATAAATGAAATAGGTGATTATAGTGATTACCAAATTATTGGTCGAGCAAATAATTTATTAGTTTCTCCAAATACAAATAAAAAATTTGCAGTTTTGGGTGAAGCTTTTGATTATATAAAACAAGAGGGAAATTTACTTTATGTTGGATGTGCTACAACTTCAGGTAAACTTCTTACATATACAAGAAATAATAATATCGCTAACTTAGAGTTTTTAGCAAAATTACCAGGAAACATAGGTGGTTTGGTAAAAATGAATGCTGGACTTAAATCTTGGGAAATGTTTAATTATATAAATAGCATTAAAACAAAAGATGGATATATAAAAAAAGAAGATGTAAATTTTTCATATAGAGAAACAAAAATAGACACAATAGTTTATGAAGTAGTTTTTAATATTGAATATGGATTTTCTAAAGATATGCTAAAAGAGTTTAATAAAATGAGAGATAATCAGCCTCATGTACCAAGTGCTGGTTCTTGTTTTAAAAACCCAAAAGGTGATTTTGCAGGAAGATTAATAGAAGCAATTGGTTTTAAAGGTATAAAACAAGGTGATATGAGTTTTTCTGAACAACATGCAAATTTTTTAGTAAATTATGGCAATGGTTCGTTTGAAGATGCAGTTTATTTAATAGAAGTTGCAAAGAAAAAAATAAAAGAAGAGTTTAGTATAGATATAGAAGAAGAGATTATTATTTACAAGTAAAATTAATTTATTTATGTTAGAATGCAAACTTTAAAAATAATGTAAGGTTTTTTAGTGAAGAATTTAGTAATAGTGGAGTCCCCAGCAAAAGCGAAAACAATATCGAAATTTTTGGGTAGTGATTATACAGTAATGGCCTCAATGGGGCATGTAAGAGACTTACCAAAATCTCAATTAGGGTTTGATCCAGATGATAACTTTAAACCAAAATATTTAGTTTCAACAGATAAGAAAAAAGTAATAAGTGATTTAAGAAAACATATAAATAAAGATACAACCATTTACCTAGCGGCCGATGAGGATAGGGAAGGGGAAGCTATCGCTTGGCACTTAATTCCTGCACTAAAAATCGAAAAAAACCCTATAAAAAGAATTGTATTTCATGAAATTACAAAAGATGCAATTTTAGCTGCACTTGCACATCCAAGAGATGTTGACCAACATTTAGTTGATGCTCAACAAGCAAGAAGAATTTTAGATAGAGCAGTTGGATATGAACTTTCACCACTTTTATGGAAAAAAGTAAGATATGGTTTAAGTGCAGGTCGTGTTCAATCAGTTGCAGTTAGAATTATAGTTGATAGAGAAAATGAAATTAGAGCTTTTATTCCAGAAGAGTATTGGAGAGTAAAAGCTGATTTTATGAATCCTGAACTAAAATCAGAACTTGCAAAAATTGATGGAAAAACTGCAAAAGTTTCAAATGAGCAAGAGGCTTTAAAAATAGAAGCTTCATTAAATCAAGGTATTTATAAACTTGTAGATATTGAAGAAAAAGATAGCACTAGAAATCCAGCCGCTCCATTTACAACATCAACTTTGCAACAAGAAGCAAGTAGAAAACTTGGACTTTCAGTAAAACAAACAATGATTGTTGCTCAACAACTTTATGAGGGGAATGTTGGGAATATTCCAGGTCATACGGGTGGTTTAATTACTTATATGAGAACCGACTCTTTAAATCTTTCAACGGTTGCTACAACTGCTGCAAAAGCTGTGATTGAAGAAGAGTATGGGAAAGAATATTCATTAGCAAAACCAAGGGTTTACAAATCAAAAGCAAAAGGTGCGCAAGAAGCCCATGAAGCAATAAGACCTGTAAATCTAGCATTAAAACCAAGTATGATTAAAGCTTATGTTGAAAATATTCAATATAAACTTTATAGTTTAATTTGGAAAAGAACTTTAGCAACTCAAATGGCACAAGCAAAAATTGCAAATACAACTTATAAAATTGAAGCTGGTAAAAATAAAGAGTATGAATTTCAAGTAAAAGGGCAAAGAATTATTTTTGCAGGATTTATGAAAGCATATACAGAAGGTAGTGATAATCCAGAAGCTGCACTTGACAGTACTGAAAAAATCTTACCAAATATAGAAGTTGGAAAAATCCTAGAGTTAGAAAACTTAGAATCTGAACAAAATTTTACAAAACCACCTGCTCGTTATACAGAAGCATCTTTGGTTAAAAAACTTGAAAGTGAAGGAATTGGACGACCTTCTACGTATGCTCCAACAATTTCAACTATTCAAGCAAGGGAATATGTAACAAAAACAGAAGATAAAAAACTAATTCCAACACCAACAGGTGAAGTTGTAAATAGTTTTTTAGTTGATCATTTTTCTGATATTGTAGATTTAGGATTTACTGCACGTATTGAAGAAGAGTTTGATGAAATTGCCCTTGGAAAAATCGCTTGGGAAGAAGTGATGAGAGATTTTTATGGGAATTTTAAAAAAACTATTGATGAAAAAGAAACAAGTGTAAATAAGGAAGATTATTTACAAGTGCGAGAAATTGGAACTGATCCAAAATCAGGAAAACCAGTAAGTGCAAGGGTTGGAAGATTTGGTCCATTTATACAAATTGGAACAAAAGATGATGAAGAAAAACCGAAATTTGTAGCAATCCCAGATCATCTAAATATGGACACAATTACATTTGAAGAAGCAATGTTTTTATTTACACTTCCAAGAGTTGTTGGAATTGATAAAAATGGTGATGAAATTAAAGCAAATATTGGAAGATTTGGTCCATATTTACAAGTTAAAACGAAATATTATTCACTAAAAACTGATGATCCATATACTGTTGATTTAAATAGAGCAGAAGAAATAATAAAAGATTTAGATGAAGCGAAAGAGAAATCAACAATTAAATCTTTTGATAAAGAAAAAATTCAAGTTCTAATAGGTCAATATGGACCATATATTAAACAAGGTAGAAAAAACTTCAAAATTCCAAAAGGAACAGAAGCAAATGATTTAACTCTTGAGCAATGTTTAGAAATAATTGAGAAAGATGCAAAATCATCTAAATCTTCAAAAACTACAACAGCTAGAAAAACAGCTGTAAAAAAAGAGCCAGTTGCTAAAAAAACAACTACAAAAAAGAGTGCTAAGTAATAAATCATGAAAATTGGCATTTTATCGGATAGTCACCTAAAAAGTGACTACACCAAAGAAGTTATTGATTTTTTAAAAGAAATCAATAGTGAATATTTAGTTCATGCAGGTGATTTGTGTATAGAAAAAAATCTTGAACTCTTAGAAAAGTCAGGATTAAAATATATTGCAGTATTTGGAAATAATGATAGAAATTTACTACAAATAGCTACTAAATATAATATCAAACAAGAACCTTACTATTTTAAAATCAAAGATATAAGTTTCAAACTTATGCACTTACCTTATCATTTATCTCCTGATAGTGATATAATTATTTTTGGTCACACCCATATTTTTGAGTGTGAGTATAAAAATAAAACACTGTTTTTAAATCCAGGGGAAGTGTGTGCAAGGGAAAAACCATTGATTGAGTGTATGCAACTAGAGATTAAAGAAAATGAGTATATAATCACGCGTTTTTTTAAAAATATAAATGAGAAAAATTTTATGAAAGAAGAGTATAAATATGAACGATAATAATGAAGAAATATTTTTATGCGCTATTTGCAATGTTGAAAGTGGTACATGTAACGAGGATTGTAAATTCTGTACACAAAGCGTAAGATATAAAGCTGATATTCAAAGATACACACTAAAAAGTATAGAACAAATTGTATCTGAGGCTACAATAGCTAGAGCAAATGGTGCAGTTGGATTTTGTTTAGTAACTGCTGGACTTGGATTAACGGATAAAAAAACTAAATTTATTGCCCAAGCTGCAAAAGCAGTTAAAGCTGCAAATTTAGGTCTTAGGTTAATTGCATGTAATGGAACAGCATCAGTTGAACAATTAAAAGAGTTAAAAGCAGCTGGTGTAGATAACTATAATCATAATTTAGAAACATCAAGAGACTTTTATCCAACAATTTGTACAACTCATAGTTGGGATGAAAGATACCAAACTTGTTTAAATGTAAAAGAAGCTGGATTGAAACTTGTTTGTGGTGGGATTTTTGGAATGGGAGAAACTCAAGAAGATAGAATTTCTATGCTAGAAGCAATTAATTCATTAGATCCTATGAATGTTCCTTTAAACTTTTTCCATCCAAATGAAGCTTTACCAATTGTAAAAAATACAATTAATAGAGAAGAAGCATTTGATTTAATTACACTTGCACGAAAGATGATTCCTAATGCTCATAAAATAATGGTTGCAGGAGGACGTGAGTTAATGTTTGGGGACGAACAATATGAAATTTTCAAAAGAGGAGCAAATGCTTTTGTTATTGGAGATTATTTAACTACTACAGGTAAAACACCAAAAGATGATGTTGAAGCTTTAGAATCTTTTGGTTATAAAATAGCAAAAAACTTTCATGTAATGCCTGACGAGAAGTAGGTAAAATTAAAAGTGAAGTATTTACTTCACCTTTAGTTTTTTCGAGTAATCGTTATAATTTCATCTTTATAATCAACATCAAATTTAGATGGTTTATCAAGTAACTCAACAGCAATTCTAAAATAACCATCTTTTTTATGATTACCAATAGCTACTTTTTTAAAGTTTTTTGATTCCAATGTATCTATTTTTGTATTAAATTCCAAAGATGCACTATAATCGATAATGAGTTTATTTTCTTTATTTACAGAGAACTTCTTTGATACTTTGTGTGATGTATGAATAATAAGTTTATTGTCATTATATTCAAGTTTTACAAATGGTAAAATGTTTTTTGTCAATAACGCTTCATTATCATTAACATCACCTCTTGGTTTTACATAAACTACTTGAGCTGGTTCAGCAACTTTTTGAACCTCTTTTTTAACTAATTCTTTAGCTTTTTGTTCCGTTTGTTTTTGTGTTTTTTGAATTAATGAATCAACTTCTTTTTTTGAGTAAGATTTTTCATCAACCACTGGAGTTGTTGTAGAATTATTGTCAACTTTATTTTTTTCACTTGCACCTGACATTTTTTCTTGCATTTCTTTTATGTAAGGTGTTTCTTCCATTGATTGTTTTACAGCTTTTTCATCTAATACAACGCCTTTTTCTGCATCGTCTTCAAATCCATCTGTTACTTCAAATGGATTTTCTCTAGCATTTAAGTTTAAAGCTAAAATAACTGTTAATATAAATAAAAATAAAGTTTTCATTCTTCTGGCTCCAAGTTTTTTAATTCAAAATACTCTTTTTGTAAATAAGCATTCTCTTTTTGCAATCTCAAAATCTCATCTTCGAGATACTCTTTTTTATATTTCAATGAATTATAAACTTGTAAAGAGTTATCCCCAAATAGAACAGTAGTTGCGTGATATGAAAGATAAATAGTAAGTACTAAACAAAATAGAACTAATACTATAAACTTATTAAATAGACGCATTTTTTGCTTCAGTAATCATTATTATTTTTTAAAAGGCTCTTTCCCTAAATATTCACTATAACCAATTTCTGCACCAATTTCTAGAAGTCTGTTATATTTTGCGATTCTATCACTTCTTGCCGTTGAACCAGTTTTGATTTGACCACAATTTAAAGCAACAGCAAAATCAGCAATAAATGCATCTTCACTTTCACCTGATCTGTGTGACATTACGCAATTATAGTTATTTCTTTGTGCAAGTCTAATTGTTTGCATTGTTTCACTAACTGATCCAATTTGATTTGGTTTAATTAAAATTGAATTTGCAATTCCTTTTTTAATACCTTCAGATAAAATTGAAGCATTAGTTACAAATAAATCATCTCCAACTAATTGAACTTTATCTCCTAATACATCAGTTAATATTTTCCATCCATCCCAGTCATCTTCACTTAATCCATCTTCAATTGAAACGATTGGATATTTTGCACATAAATCAGCATAATAAGCAACTAGTTCTGCTGAAGTTAATTCTCTGTTTTCTGAGTGTAAAACATATTTACCAGACTCATTGATTAATTCAGACGCTGCAACATCAAGTGCAATAGCAATTTGCTCACCAGCTGTGTATCCAGCTTTTTCAATAGCTGTCATAATTACTGTGATTGGTTCTTCATTTGATTTTAAGTTTGGAGCAAATCCACCCTCATCACCAACAGCAGTACTTTCACCCATAGAATCAATAACTTTTTTTAAGTGTTGATAAATTTCAGCAACAGCTCTTAAACCTTCGTTGAAGTTTTCAAATCCAACAGGCATAATCATATATTCTTGAAAATCAACAGAGTTATTTGCATGTTCTCCACCATTAATGATATTAAACATAGGAACAGGCATAGTCATTGCATTTGCTCCACCTAAATATCTATATAATGGAATTTTCAATGAATTTGCAGCAGCACGTGCAGTAGCCATAGAAACGCCTAAAACTGCATTTGCACCAAGATTTGAATAGTTATGTGTTCCATCAATATCTTTCATTGTAGCATCAATTTCTGCTTGATTAAATGGACTCATTCCAATTAATTCATTAGCAATTGTAGTGTTTACATTTTCAACAGCTTTTAAAACACCTTTTCCTAAGAATCTGTTATCAGCGTCTCTTAATTCTAATGCTTCTCTTTTTCCAGTACTTGCACCACTTGGAACTATAGCACTACCTTTTGTACCATCATTCAATATTACAGTTGCTCTTACAGTTGGATTTCCTCTTGAATCTAATACTTCATCAGCGTATACATTATCGATAAATACCACTTAGGTCTCCTAATTTCATAATTTGTATAGATTATAGCTAAAATAAATTTGTTGTTTGCTTTTTTGATATTTTTAGTAGTTTAAATTTTGAGAGTTTGGAATCAAAGGAAAAGATTTCCTTTGATGTTTATTATTAATCGTCTAATTCAGCTGCATCTTCCGCCTCATCAACGCTTGCACCAATTAATGCGTCATTAATACCCATAGAGTTTAGAATTTTATTTTCAATTTCTTTCGCAATTTCTGGATTATCTCTTAAGAATACTTTTGAGTTTTCTCTTCCTTGTCCAATTTTTGAATCACCATAAGAGAACCAAGCTCCTGCTTTATCAACAATATCAAGTTTAACACCGTAATCCACAAGTTCTCCAGTTTTTGAAATACCTTCTCCAAACATAATATCAAACTCTGCTTGTTTAAATGGAGCTGCAACTTTATTTTTTACAACTTTTACTTTTACTCTATTTCCAATTGAATTTTCACCTTGTTTAAGTGTAGCAATTCTTCTAATATCAAGTCTTACTGATGAGTAAAATTTAAGTGCATTTCCTCCAGTTGTTGTTTCTGGACTTCCATATCCTGTCATTCCAATTTTCATTCTTATTTGGTTGATGAAAATAACTGTACAGTTCATTTTATTTAATAAACCAGTAATTTTTCGTAGAGCCTTAGACATAAGTCTTGCTTGAACACCAACTTGTTGGTCATCCATATCCCCATCAATTTCAACTTTTGGAGTTAAAGCAGCAACTGAGTCAATTACAACTAAATCAACAGCTCCACTTCTAATTACAGTTTCTAGGATTTCTAATGCTTGCTCACCAAAATCAGGTTGAGAAACAAGTAAGTTATCAGTATCAACACCTAAGTTTTTTGCATAACCAACATCTAAAGCATGTTCAGCATCAATAAATGCGCAAACTCCACCAGCTTTTTGAGCTTCAGCAATTGCATGAAGTGTTAAAGTAGTTTTACCTGAAGATTCAGGTCCATAAATCTCAATAACTCTTCCTTTTGGAAGTCCTCCAACACCAAGTGCTAAATCTAGTCCTAAAGAACCTGTACTAATAGTTTCCGTTGGAACTACAACTTTATCTCCAAGTCTGATAAGTGTACCTTTCCCAAATGTTTTATCTATTTGTTTAATTGCCAAGTCTAATGATTTTCTTTGATTCTCATCCATATTATTTCCTATATTGGTTTGTTCATATTTTATGTTGGAATTTTAGCAGGTTTTTTTTGAAGTGAAGATTTTTATTACATTTTGTAATGTTTTTTTTAATTAAGACTCTTTTTTTACTTCTTGTTCAATTTTTTCAATACTTTCAATAGTTTTTATATGGGCATTCACTCTTTTTTTCATTGTGTGAGATTTGATATGTTTTGCAAGTATTTTTGTATATTTTTTGTAATTTCTAGAATCTTTTTCTAAAGATGCTAATTTTTTTTGTATTTTTCGGCTTAATTAAAAAAAATTCAGGCTGAATTATTCTCTTTTCTTATAGCTAACTAA
>OCVT010000213.1_pt1 | contig 22260 bp, 20 predicted proteins | sample 1539111 | NCBI WGS metagenome assembly OCVT01 (sample SAMEA3991482, study PRJEB22521) | metagenome | biome: anthropogenic terrestrial biome; feature: sewage plant; material: raw primary sludge | place: Sweden | collected 2012-09-26 | reverse complement strand
AGCGGTGCCAGCGGGAGCGGGGCCGGTGGTGCTGCTCTCTGGCCCCGAAGGCGGTTTAAGCCCGCAAGAAGAAGCCGCCGCCTTGGCCGCAGGCTTTGCCCCGATTACGCTCGGCCCCCGCGTGCTGCGGGCCGAAACCGCGCCCTTGGCGGCGCTGGCCTTGCTCGATCAGGGATAAGCGCCGCCCCGGACTGGCGGGGCAGTGCCAGCGGCCCACCCTGTCACGTGTTTTGCTTATGGGCGCTGCAACTGGCTGCCCACCGGCAGGGCAAAGCCGCGCAAAAAATCGCCCGCCGCCAGGCGTTTGCCCCCGGCGCGTTGCAACTGCGTCAGGCACAAAACGCCGCTGCCACAGGCCACGACCACGCCGTGCGCATCGGCGGCCAGCACTTGGCCGGGCGGGGCGTTGTGGGCTTGCGCTTGGGCGTGTGCTTGCCAGATTTTTAAGGTCTCGCCGCTGTACTGCGCCGCGCCACCCGGAAACGGGGTGAAGGCGCGGATTTTGCGCTCCAGCACCTGGGCGCTGTGCGACCAGTCCAGCCAGGCCTCGTCCTTGGCAATTTTGTGGGCGTAGGTGATGCCGTCCAGGGGCTGGGGCGTTTGCGGCAAGGGGGCGGTTTGCGCTTGCGTGAGGGCTTGCACAATCATCTCGGCCCCCAGCGCGGCCAGTTTGTCGTGCAGACTGGCCGTGGTGTCATCGGGGGCGATGGGCAGGCGCTCGACCAGGCACATGGCGCCGGTATCCAGGCCTGCATCCATTTGCATGATGGTTACGCCGGTGTGGGCATCGCCCGCTTCAATGGCCCGGTGGATGGGCGCGGCACCGCGCCAGCGCGGCAGCAAGCTGGCGTGGATGTTCAGGCAGCCCAGCCGGGGCAAATCCAGCACCCACTGCGGCAGCAGCAGGCCATAGGCGGCCACCACCAGCACATCAAGCTGGGCGGCCTGCAAGGCGGCTTGGCCCGCTTGGGCCTCATCCGGATACTTACCATCCAAGCGCAGACTGCGCGGTTGGGCCACGGGGATGCCGTGGGCGATGGCGGTTTGCTTCACGGCCGAGGCTTGCAACTGCAGGCCGCGCCCGGCCGGGCGATCGGGTTGGGTGAGCACCAAGGGCACGGTAAAACCGGCCGCCACAATGCGCTCTAACGCGGTGCTGGCAAATTCCGGCGTACCGGCAAAACCGACCCTCATGCTTTGGCCGCTTCTTTTTGTTGCTTGATCAGCTTGGTTTTGATGCGGTTGCGCTTGAGTGGCGAGAGGTATTCGACAAACACCTTGCCCATCAGGTGGTCCATCTCGTGCTGAATGCAAATGGCCAGCAGCTCTGTGGCGGCAATGTCGCGGCTGACACCGTTTTCGTCCAGCGCCCGCACGGTGACGGCGCTGTGGCGCTCGACCCCGTCGTAAATGCCGGGCACGGACAGGCAGCCTTCTTCATTGATCTGCGTTTCCTCGCTGGCCCAAATGATTTCGGGGTTGATTAGCACCAGCGGCTGGTCGCGCTCTTGCGAAACGTCGATGACGATGAGCCGCTCGTGAAAATCCACTTGCGTGGCCGCCAAGCCAATGCCGTGCGCGTCGTACATGGTCTCGAACATGTCGGCAATTTGCGCACGGATGCGCGCATCAACCTGGGCCACGGGGGTTGCGACTTTGTGCAAGCGCGGATCGGGATACGAAAGAATAGGGAGCAGTGCCATAACAGTTTCAAACAAATACTGTCGTTATTTTGGCCACTTTCCCCACAGGATGCAGAAACTGACCCGGATAATCATTGCCCTATCTGGGCCTTGCCCACAGAATCTGCGGTTGCTCTGTTGCAACGGACACTGTGTATGCACGCGTTTTTGTCGCCGTTGTGAGTTTGCTAAGGAAAGAAAATTCGATGAAAGCCATTGCCTCTACGTGCGCACTGTCCATCGTTGCCGCTGTCTGCGCCGGCAACGCCGGGGCGCAAAGCCACCCGGTCACCGCCCAGCAACAAGCCATTGCCCAGCAAGTGGCGCAGCAAGGGGTGCCGCTTTCGGCTTTGGCGGCCAACGCCCCCGACAGCTACACCGTGCGCAAGGGCGATACGCTGTGGCGCATCTCTGGCCTGTTTTTGCGCCAGCCTTGGCGCTGGCCCGAGCTGTGGGGCATGAATATGCAGGCCATTGCCAACCCCCACCGTATTTACCCCGGCCAAACCCTGTACCTGGAGCGCAGTGGTGGCTACGCCCGCCTGCGCACCAGCCGCAGTGGCAATGAAACCGTCAAGCTGTCGCCGCGCGTGCGCTCGGAAAGTCTGGCCGATCTGGCCATTCCCACCATCCAGATGCATTTGATCGAGCCCTTCCTGGCCGAACCCCTGATCGTGCAAGAGCTGACCTTGCAGCAGGCCCCGCGCCTGATTGCCAGCGCAGATGAGCGCCTCTTGATGAGCCCGGGCGATGAGGTCTATGCCCGTGGCCCGACGGGCCAGCCCTTTACGGCGCTGGATGACGACCAGCGCCTGTACCGCGTATTTCGCGATGCCAAGCCGCTCAAAGACCCGCTCACCCAGCAAGTGCTGGGCTACGAGGCGCAGTACCTGGGCAAGGTCGAGCTGCAAGCGCCGGAAACGCCCGTCAGCGCTGCTGCCACGCCCGAGGCTGCCAATACCGCCAATACCAATACCGAAGCTGCCAAGGCCGCCGAGCTCGCCTACACCCCGGCCATCTTGCATGTCGCGCAAGTGAAAGAAGAAATGCGCCCAGGCGACCGCCTGTTGCCGGAGCCGCCGCGCCAGTACCACAGCTTTACCCCGCACGCGCCCGCAGACCCTGTGGAGGCGCGGGTGGTCAGCCTGTACACCAGCAACGCCTTGCGCTATGGCACCGAAAACCAGGTGGTCAGCATCAACAAAGGCGAGGTCGATGGCATGGAGCCGGGCATGGTGCTGTCGCTGATCTCGCAAGGCCGCCAGATGCTCGATAAAACCGAGGGCCGCAAAGACACCGTGCAACTGCCCGACCAGGCCAACGGCACGGGCATGGTGTTTCGCGTGTTTGACCGCATCTCCTACGTCTTGGTAATGGACGTGCGCCGGGGCGTGTTGGTGGGCGACAAGCTCATCAACCCCCAGTAACACCGGCCCCCGCCGCGCTTGGCCATGGTGGTTGCGCAATGGGATGCCCAGGAGCTGGCCGCTTGGCTGCGCCTGTTGCTGACCCCCAGCATTGGCAATGCCAGCGCGCGCCGCCTGCTGGCCCGGTTTGGCGGGCCCGAGCAGATTTTTGCGGCACCGCGTGCAGCGTGGGAGGCATGCATCACCGCCCGGCAAGCGAGCCACCTGGGCCAGTTGCCCGAGCAATTTGCCCAACGCTGCTCGGCAGCGTGGGCCTGGCTGCACAATGCCCCAGCCGGGGTGGGGCGCGACATCATCACCCTGGCCGACCCGCGCTACCCGCCCAGCCTGCTGCAAATTGAAGACCCGCCGCTGCTGCTGTACGTGCAGGGCCACCCTGGCGTGTTGGCCCACCGTGGTGGCCCCTTGGTGCAGATGGCGCAGTGCCTGGCCATTGTTGGCTCACGCCACCCGACGGCGCAAGGCAGCAGCAACGCCCATGCCTTTGCCCACAATCTGGTGCAGCAAGGCTGGACCGTGGTTTCGGGTTTGGCCGCCGGGATTGATGCGGCGGCCCATGCCGGTGCCTTGGCAGCGGTGCCCCACGGCACCACCGCCTTGGCCACCATTGCGGTGGTCGGCACGGGCTTGGACCAAATCTATCCCCGCCAGCACCAAGCACTGGCGCAAGGCATTGCCCAACACGGATTGATTCTGAGTGAATTTCCTTTGGGCACGCCGCCGCTGGCGGCCAACTTTCCCAAACGCAACCGCATCATCGCGGGCCTGTCGTGCGGCACCTTGGTGGTGGAGGCGGCCCTGGCTTCCGGCTCTTTAATTACCGCCCGCTTGGCCAGCGAGCAAGGGCGCGAGGTGTTTGCCATTCCTGGCTCCATTCACGCCCCGCAGGCCAAAGGCTGCCATGCCTTGATTCGGCAAGGGGCCAAACTGGTCGAAACCGCCCAAGATATTCTGGAAGAGCTGACCAGCTTGCCGCGCACCCAGGCCTTGGCCCACACGGCGGCTTTGCCGCTGGCGCCACCGGTGCCAGCGGCACCGTCCTTGGCCGTGGCCCGCTGCACGGCCGAGCAAGCCAGCTTGTTGGAGGCGCTGGGCTTTGATCCTGTGGGCCTGGATGCCCTGGCCGCCCGCACGGGTTGGAGCGCTGCGCTATTGCAAGCACAGCTGCTGGAACTGGAGCTCGAAGGCCTGGTCGCCAGCTTGCCAGGCGGCCTGTTTCAGCGCATGGCGCAGTCGTAACCCTGGTTGTTCTCTCGTTGTTGAGTACGGTAAGATTTTTTCATCTTCGCTAAGATACGCCCCCTATGAAACCTCCTCCCTCGCGCCCGTGTGCGCTACGTGTTAATTTTTTTTCACCTTCTTTGGCTGCTGCAGCCAATCCCCCTCTTTTCTTTAGCCCCTTGGCAGGAGGCCACGCATGGATGCGCTGAGCCTGGCCTGGGTGTCTGACCCTTCGATTTGGTTGGGGCTTTTAACCCTGATCGTGCTGGAGATTGTCCTGGGGGTGGACAACCTGGTCTTCATCGCCATCCTGGCGGACAAACTCCCCCCGGAACAACGCGACCGCGCCCGCGTCATTGGCCTGACCTTGGCCCTGCTCATGCGCCTGGGGCTGCTGTCCATCGTCTCGTGGTTGGTCACACTGACCACGCCGCTGTTCTCGATTGGCACGCTCGAGTTTTCCGGGCGCGCGCTCATCTTGCTGGTGGGCGGCCTGTTCCTGCTGTTCAAGGCCACCACGGAGCTGCACGAGCGCCTGGAAGGGGTCAGCCACACCCACAACGGGCCGCGCGTTTGGGCCAGTTTTTCGGTTGTGGTCACGCAAATCGTGCTTTTGGACGCGGTGTTCTCGCTCGATTCGGTCATCACCGCCGTGGGCATGGTCGATCACCTGCCGGTGATGGTGGCCGCCGTCATCATTGCCATGGGCGTGATGCTGCTGGCCTCCAAGCCGCTGACCGATTTTGTCAATGCCCACCCCACCGTGGTCGTGCTGTGCCTGAGCTTTTTGCTCATGATCGGCCTGAGCCTGCTGGCCGAAGGCCTGGGCTTTCACATGCCCAAGGGCTACCTGTACGCGGCCATTGGCTTCTCGATCATGATCGAGTTCTTCAACCAATGGGCCCAGCGCAACCTGCGCCGCTACCAGGCGCGCATCCCCTTGCGCGAGCGCACCGCCAACTCCATTTTGCGCATGCTGGGGGGCCGCTCCAGCGCCAGCGCCACTGGCGATGGCCATGGCCCCGTCGGTGCCGAAGAGGCACAGCAGGCCTTTGGCCAGCAAGAGCGCCACATGGTCAGCGGCGTGCTCTCGCTGGCCGAGCGCAGTGTGCAATCGGTCATGACACCGCGTTCAGACATTGAATGGATCGACCTGGAGCAAGACAGCGCGGCCCTGCGCGAGCAATTGCTGCAGGCCCGCCACGGCCTGTTCCCCGTGGCCAGCGGAGAGCTGGACAAGCTCAGCGGCGTGGCCCGCGCCCGCGATCTGTTGGCCGATGTGCTGGCAACCGGGTCGATTGATTTAAGCCGCAGCCTGCGCCAGCCGCTGGTGGTGCCGACCTCGGTGAACGTGATCAAGCTGGTGGAGCAAATGCGCCATTCGCGGGCGCAAATTGCGCTGGTCAGTGATGAGTTTGGCTCTATTTTGGGCCTGGTCACGCCCATCGACCTGCTCGAAGCCATTGCCGGCGAATTCCCGGAAGAGGGTGAACTGCCCGATATCCAGCCCCAGGCCACCCCCGGTCACTGGGTGGTGGATGGCCAGGTGGATTTGCACGCGCTGGAGACGGCGACCGAAATCTACACCCTGGCGCACAGCGAGGACTACAGCACCTTGGCGGGCTTTTTGCTGGACCATCTGGAGCAGTTGCCCGCCGTGGGCCAGGTGGTGGAGGCCGAAGGCCTGCGCTTTGAAGTGCTGGAAATGGACAAGCGCCGCATTGCCCTGGTGGATGTGCGGCGAATTACATAGCTGATTGCGCTTAATTCACGCCATATTTTTGATATTTAACCAAAAATATGGCGTATTACAAGCGTAAGCAGCTATATTATTTCAACCATCCGCGCCGCCGGAAATACATCATGGGGCCGACGGCACTGGCCACCATCAGCAAGAGGACGTACACGTAGCCGTATTTCCATTCCAGCTCGGGCATGAAGCGAAAGTTCATGCCGTACACGCTGGCAATCAGCGTGGGCGGCAGCAGCGCCACGCTGGCCACCGAGAAGATTTTGATGATCTTGTTCTGGTTGATGTTCAAAAAACCCACCAGCGCGTCCATCAGGAAGTTGATCTTGTCGAACAAAAACTGCGTGTGGCTGTCCAGCGATTCAATGTCGCGCAGGATTTGGCGCGCATCCTCGAACTGCTCGGCATCCAGCATCTTGCTGCGCATCATGAAGCTGACGGCGCGGCGCGTGTCCAGCATGTTGCGGCGCACGCGCCCGTTCAAGTTTTCCTGCCAGGCAATGTCGGCCAGCACTTCTTGGGCGTAGGTGTCGGTGATGCTGCCCTCCAGCACCTGGGCGCTGACCTTTTTCAGATCGTCGTAAATGCCTTCCAGCGCATCGGCGGAATATTCCACGTCGGCATCAAACAGCGCCAGCAGCACATCCTTGGCATCGTCAATCAGGCCGGGTACGCGCCGCGCACGCATGCGCAGCAGGCGAAACACGGGGATGTCTTCATCGCGAATCGAAAACAGCACGCCGCAGCTTTTGAGCTCGGTGTTGCGCTGGTTCAAGATGAACGCCACACGCACGCTGCGGCTTTCGTCTTCGTCGTCGATCAAAAAGTCGCTGCGAATGTGCTGCTCGCCGTTGTCTTCTTCGTAAAAGCGGGCCGACTCTTCGATGTCCTCGCCGGTGGCATCTTCGGGAATGGACAGACCATAGTGCTGCTTGACCCAGCGTTTTTCTTCGCGTGTGGGCGACTCCATGTCCACCCAAATGGGCTGCAGCTGCTCCAGATCGCTGAGTTGGTCGATTTCAACTTGAACCAGCCGTCCGTTGGACAGGGTAAAGACGTTGAGCATGGCGCTCTCCTCCAAGGCTGTGAGAGAGTGAGGAAAAAAGGGGCAAGGGGGCGAAAAGGTGAATGCGCTTCCCAGACCCCGTGCAACCATGCGCCAAGAGCCTAGGAAGCTACCAACTGGGGTAGGGATCCATGGTGAGTTCTCTAAACAAGCTCGAACAATTTCCGAGTAAACCCGCAATTATGCCCCGTGACCTGCGGGGCGCAGGGCCTGGGCTAAAAAGTCCATCACCACCCGCTGGCGCTGGGTGAGCAGGCGATTGCTGGGCAGCACGGCATAAATGCCAAACGGCGGCGGGGCAAAGTCTTGCAAGATGGGTTGCAGTGTGCCGCTGGCCAGGGCCTCTTCAACGATAAAGTCCGGCTGTGTGGTCACGCCCATGCCTTGCTCGGCGGCCAAGGCCAGGGCATCGCCATTGTTGGCTTGCAGCACATAGGGCGGGGCCACCGTATGCGCTTGGCCATTGACTTGGAACAACAAGGGCCGGTTATGGGCCCGCCCGGTGTAACCCAGGCAGCGGTGGTGCAGCAAATCATCGGGGTGCTCAGGGGTGCCGTGCTGGGCCAAATACCCCGGCGAGGCGACCGTAAACAGCCGCCCTTGGCTGAGTTTGCGCGCCACGATGCCGGGGGCCAATTCGGTGCTGACACGAATGGCCAAGTCCATGGCCTCATCGATCAAATCGCTGGTGCGGTCGTTGAAGTCCAGCGTCAGCACCATGTGCGGGTAGGCTTGGTGAAACCGCGCCAGCAGCGGGGCAATGCAGCGCACGCCAAAGCTGACCGGCACGCCCATGTGCACTTGGCCGCGCGGGGTTTGGCTGGAGGCCATGACCTCGGACTCGGCATCATCGATGGCCTGCAAAATGCGCCGGCAGCGCTCTAAGTACACCACCCCAGCGCTGGTCAGCGTGAGTTTGCGCGTGGTGCGGGTAATGAGCTTGACCCCCAAATGCTCTTCCAGCGCCGCAATGCGCCGGGTGACCACCGAGCGGGCCACGCCCAATTGGTCAGCGGCGGCGGCAAAGCTGCCCAAATCGGCCACCCGGATAAAGTGTTGCATGGCATCGAAGCGGCTCATTGTTGCTACCCTGGCAATAAAGTTTTGGCGATTGTCCTCTATTTCTTTAAAGTTGAATCCTCTATAGTTTCAACTCTTTTTAACTGTTATCGTTGCGATCTGTGCTTATGTTCCACACCCCTTCCGCCCATTACGATGCCACTGCCAAACTCTTGCATTGGCTGATGGCGCTGATGATTTTCTGCCTGTTGGGCTTGGGCTTTTACATGCAAGGCTTGCCGCTGTCGCCGCAAAAATTGCAGTTTTATTCCTGGCACAAATGGGCTGGGGTGACGGTGTTTTTCTTGGCGCTGCTGCGCCTGGTCTGGCGGGCCACCCACCAACCGCCGGCCTTGCCTGGCCACATGAGCACGCTGGAGCGTTGGGGTGCCAAGCTGGGCCATTTTGCTTTGTACGCGCTGATGGTGGCCATTCCGCTGTCGGGCTGGCTGATGAGTTCGGCCAAAGGCATCCAGACGGTATGGTTTGGCGTGCTGCCGCTGCCCGACCTGTTGGAGAAAAACAAAGAAATTGGCAATGCCTTGCAAACTTTGCACGCCGTTTTGAATCTGACGCTGATTGCCGTACTGCTGGCCCACGTTGCCGGAGCGCTCAAGCACCATTGGTTTGACAAAGACGATGTGCTCACCCGCATGCTGCCACGGCGCACGTAAAACAGCGGTTGGGGCTTTTCTCGCCCGGCCAGCGGATTCTTTTTGAACAGGATTTTTTTATGCAACCACGCCAACCACTCCGTATTGTCAGCCTGGCCTGGGCGGTCGGCCTGCTTTTTGCCACCAGCGCCCAAGCGGCCGAATACACCCAGCTGCAGCCCCAGGCCAGCAAAATCACTTTTGACTACCAACAAATGGGTGTGGGCATGCAAGGCGTGTTCAAAACCTTTAGCGGCCAGTTGCGCTTTGACCCCGCGCATGCCGACAAAGCCAGCGCCGTGCTGGAAGTAGATTTGGCCAGCGTCGATGTCGATAACGACGAGGCCAATGACGAGCTGGCCACCAAGACCTGGTTCAACACCCCCGCCTTTCCCAAAGCCCGGTTTGAATCCACCAGCGTCAAAGCCCTGCCCACGGCCGGCCAGTACGAAGTGGTGGGCACCCTGACCATCAAAGGCCAAAAGCAAACCGTCACCGTGCCCGCCCGTTTCACGGAAAAAGCGGGCCAGGGCGTGTTTGAAGGCAAGCTGACCATTCAACGCGGTGCTTTCTCCATTGGCGAGGGGGCTTGGAAAGCGTTTGACATTGTTGCCAATGATGTGGTGGTGCACTTTCAGCTCACCGCCAAGTAATTCCTGCTTACCCCTTGGCTGTTGAGCCATCTCTTTTTTTGCAACCCTTTGAAAAGGAAACCCATGCGTCATCTGACAAAACTGACCGCTGCCCTGGCCCTGGCTGGCGCTTTTGCAACCTCGGCCATTGCGGCCCCCGTGACTTACGCCGTCGATAGCGGCCACTCTTTCCCCAACTTCTCGTACCAGCACATGGGCTTGTCGATGCAGTTGTCAAAATTTGACAAAACCACCGGCACGATCACCTTGGACCAAGCGGCCAAAACGGCTTCGGTGGATGTGGTGATTGACACCACCTCGGTGAACACCGGCTCGACCGTGTTCAACGGCCACATCCAGGGCGAAGACTTTTTTGACACCGCCAAATACCCCACCGCCACGTTCAAATCGACCAAAGTGGTGTTTGAAGGCGACCAGCCCAGCACCATTGAAGGCGACCTGACCATCAAAGGCATCACCAAGCCCGTGACGCTGAAGGTGACCCACTTCGCCACCAAGCTGCACCCCATGATGAAAAAAGAAGCCGTGGGTGCCAATGCCACAACCGTGATCAAGCGCTCTGACTTCAACCTGAGCAAGTACGTCCCCAACGTGGGCGACGAGGTGACCATCACCGTCTCGCTGGAAGCCGTGGCCAAGTAAGCACGGATTTGATTTTCAGGGCGCAACTACACGCCCTGTCTGGCGGGCGCGGCTCTGCAAAGGGCCGCGCCCGTTTGCGTTCAGAGCGTTGCGTTCAGAAAGATTGGGGAACCCAGGGCCACCCCGGGGCACAGTCCCAAAAAGTGCATCTGCCGGTTTAATATCGCGCCACTTTTTTTCAAGGATGAATGCAATGGGCCTGTTTACCTGGTCAGAAAAACCTTCCTCGGCACTGCAGGGCGGTGGGGTCATCGGCCCCGATGAGCGCCTGCCCTGGGCGCAAACCGGCCTGATGGGCGTGCAGCACGTCATCGCTATGTTTGGCTCCACCGTGCTGGCCCCGATCCTGATGGGGTTTGACCCCAATCTGGCCGTGCTGATGAGCGGCATTGGCACGCTGATTTTCTTTTTGATCACCGGCGGCAAAGTGCCCAGCTACCTGGGCTCGTCGTTTGCCTTTATTGGCGTGGTGATTGCCGCCACCGGCTACGCAGGCCAGGGGGCCAACGCCAATATCGGCCTGGCGCTGGGCGGCATCATTGCCTGCGGCGCGGTCTATACCCTGGTGGGGCTGCTGGTGCAGGCCATCGGCACCGGTTGGATTGAAAAACTCATGCCGCCGGTGGTGACGGGCGCTGTCGTGGCCATCATTGGCCTGAACTTGGCAGCCATTCCCATTAAAAACATGGCCGCCAACAACTTCGAGGCCTGGATGCAGGCCATGACCTTCACCTGCGTGGCGCTGGTGGCCGTGTTCACGCGCGGCATGCTGCAGCGGCTGCTGATCCTGCTGGGGCTGATTGTTGCCAGCCTGCTCTACGCCGTGTTCACCAACGGCCTGGGCTGGGGCAAGCCGGTGGACATGGGCGGCGTCATTGCCGCCCCGTGGCTGGGCCTGCCCAGTCTGCATACGCCGGTGTTCAGCGCCAACGCCATGCTGCTCATCGTGCCGGTGGTGATCATCCTGGTGGCCGAGAACCTGGGCCACATCAAGGCCGTTACCGCCATGACGGGCAAAAACCTCGACCAGTACATGGGCCGCGCCTTCATCGGCGATGGCATCGCCACCATGGTTAGCGGTGCGGGCGGTGGCACCGGCGTGACCACCTATGCCGAAAACATCGGCGTGATGGCGGCCACGCGCATCTATTCCACCGCCGTGTTCCTGGTGGCGGCCCTGCTGGCGCTGCTGCTGGGCTTTTCGCCCAAGTTTGGGGCGCTGATCCAGGCCATTCCGCTGCCGGTGATGGGCGGGGTCTCCATTGTCGTCTTCGGCCTGATCGCCGTCGCCGGGGCCCGCATCTGGGTGGACAACCGGGTGAATTTTTCCGACACCAAAAACCTCGTCGTCGCCGCCATCACGCTGATTCTGGGCACCGGGGAGTTCACGCTGAAATTTGGCGATTTCGCCCTGGGCGGCATCGGCACGGCAACCTTCGGGGCGATCATCCTACATTGGCTGCTGAGCCGGGGAAGGACTGCTTGATGGTGGGCCGTCGATTGGGAGCAGCAGGCCCTGCACCACAGTTATTGGAATGGGGAGAAAACACATGAAGCCGGTTGATATTTCCACTGCTAAAAATCCGGATTTGCGCGCCTCCATGGCCGCGATACACCGTGCAGCGGCGCTGGCGCGTCAAACAGCGATTCAGACCGATACCGGTATCGTCATCGTGCAAGATGGGCGCATCGTGCATGTCTCAGCACAAAAGCTGCGTGAGGATATGGAAGGCAAACGCATCCAGAGGTCTGCGCAATAACAGCTACTTAAGGAACCGGAAACGCTGGCAAATAGGGGTTAGCACCGATAGTATTTCTCCCTATAAAAGCCGCCTTTCAAGGCGGCTTGGCTTTTTTTGGATTGGAGACTTCTATGGGTATCGCTGAGCGCGTGCGTTTTCCACAATTTCACAACCGCATCATGGACGCTGCTGCGGCAGCCGCCCTCATCCCCCACGGTGCCACGGTTGGCATGAGCGGCTTTACCGGCGCGGGCTATCCCAAGGCGCTGCCCCAAGCCATAGCCGAGCGTGCCCAAGCCGAGCACGCGCAGGGCCGGCCCTACAAGATCAACCTCTGGACGGGGGCCTCCACCGCGCCCGAGTGCGATGGGGCGCTGGCGCAAGCCCACGCCATTGGTCAGCGCCTGCCGTTCAACACCGACCCCCTCGCCCGCCAGCAGATCAATGCGGGCGAGATCGACTTCATCGACATGCACCTGTCGCACGTCGCCCAGCACGCCTGGTTTGGCTTCTTCGGCAAGATGAACGTGGCGGTGATCGAGGTGCTGGGCGTAACGGCCGATGGCCTGCTCATCCCCTCCACGGCGATTGGCAACAACAAAACCTGGCTGGAGATTGCCGACCAGGTGATCTTGGAAGTGAACACCAAGCTGCCCGGCGCGATGGAGGGCATGCACGACATCTACTACGGCACGGCCATCCCGCCCCGGCGCATGCCCATTTCCATGACGCACGCCGACAACCGCATCGGCGAGCCCTACCTGAAGGTGGATCCGGCCAAAGTGATTGCCGTGGTGGAAACGCACGGCAGCGACCGCAACAACGTGTTCAACGCGCCCGATGCCGATTCCAACCTGATTGCCAGCGCCATCATCGACTTTTTGACGCACGAGATGCAGGCCGGCCGCCTGCCCAAGCAGATGCTGCCCATCCAATCCGGCGTGGGCAATGTCGCCAATGCCGTGCTGGCCGGGCTGCTGCACGGCCCGTTCGAGCAGCTGCTGGGCTTTACCGAGGTGCTGCAGGACGGCATGCTCGATTTGCTGCGCGCCGGCAAGATGAGCCGCGCCTCGGCCACGGCGATTTCGCTCTCCGTCCAGGCGTTTGAGGATTTTGAAAAGAATCTGGACTTCTACCGCAGCCGCATCATCTTGCGCCCGCAAGAAATATCGAACCACCCCGAGCTGGTGCGCCGCCTGGGCGTGATCGCCATGAACTCGATGATCGAGGCCGACATCTACGGCAACATCAACTCCACCCACCTGATGGGCAGCAGCATGATGAACGGCATCGGCGGCAGCGGCGACTTTGCGCGCAACGGCTATTTGTCGTTCTTCGTCACGCCGTCGGTGGCCAAGGGCGGCAAGATCAGCTGCATCGTGCCCATGTGCTCGCACGTCGATCACACCGAGCACGACACGCAAATCATCGTCACCGAACAGGGCCTGGCCGACCTGCGCGGCCTCTCCCCCAAGCAACGCGCCAAGGTGGTGATTGAAAAATGCGCCCACCCCAGCTACCGCCCCATGCTGCAGGACTACTTTGACCGCGCCTGCGCCAAAGGGGCGCTGCATACGCCGCACATCCTGACCGAGGCGCTCTCCTGGCACCAGCGCTTCTTGGATACGGGCGATATGCGCGTGTGAGGTTTTGAGGGATGTGGCTCCCCCGGTTGTCAGGTTGGGGGAAGCACCAACACGGTGGCCTGAAGGTCAATCCGAAAGCCGTACTTCCTGAAAAAACGCAGCTTGAATTCACTGTCCAGAGGCACAAAAACCTTGTGGCGCTTGTTGCAGGCAAACGCCTTTTTGTGCCGAAATGCCTGCAAGTCATGGTGGGCAGCCAACAGCTCAATGGTAGAAGCCAGCTGCCCAATTGCGCGCTGCTGCCAGTCTGATTTTTGGTCTTTCAGCTCTACCAGATACAGCAAGTTGGGTGTTGTCAGCATGCCATCGCAGCGGCTTTGGCCGGGCAAGGCGGCATCCTGAACTACACATTTGTCGATGGCCGTGAAGATGACGGGCTGGCCTGCCGGGTTTTCGACCGTGGCCACCCATTGCTCAGGCTGCTCCGTATCCACATAAGCGGGCGTGGTGTTTTGGTCGTCGCACAGGCCAAACCGCGCTTGCTGAAAAGGGCCGCTTTGGCACGCAGGCTGAAAGAAGTCCATCCTCAAATCGCCTCTTCCAGTTCCAGCAGTTGATCGAACAGCGCATTGCCGGTGCGCAGCCAATTGTTCAACACGTTGTCATCAGACGGAATGCCCTCAAAACATGGCAGGCGGGTGATGCTGCCATCGCGCTCGTTGCACTGGTAAATCGCCACATCATCGGGGGCCAGCAGGGCGGAGGGGGGCACGATCTCCTCCAGCCTGGCCAGCAAATCCGTTCGACCACTTGCGACGATGCGCTGCTGCACGTGCTTGGCCTGAATGGCCAGACTCAGGTAATTGACGATGTACGGGCTGTGCGTCGTCAGCACCAAGCGGTTGTGTGGCCCCTGGTTGTTAAAGGCCAGCAGGCTTTGGAGGATGTCCCACTGCGACGATGGAAACAGGTTTTGCTCCGGCTCTTCCACGATGTTGATGAACGCCGTCTTGTTGAACCGTGACGACAGCACCGACAGCGCCGCCCGTTTTTGCTCATCCGTCAGCGTGGAGTTGGCAAAAATGCTTTCCACCCCTTGCTTAAAGCGTGCCAGCTCATCGGCACTCATGGGCTGTTGGCTGTGTTGGCTTTGCTCCTGCACCGTGCGGGCCAGGTACTCGCTCACCAGGTACAGCGGCACAAACGACTGAAAACCGCTGGAGGCATCGGTCAGTCGCAGCTTGTGCCCCGGCCCTTTCAGGTTGAGGATGTCGTTGAGCTTGTCGTACTCAATTTCGCTTTGGTTGATGGGCAGGCGCATTGCCCCACGCAGGTTGTGCTTGGCCTGTTCAAATGCCGTCAGAAACTCTTTCAGCGCATCAGACGACAGCTTCAGCTCCCGAGGGTTGCGCACATACGCAATGAAATTGCGCTCCGCCGGAACGTACATCACCTGGGGTAAGGCGTAGCCTTGGTTGCCCGACGTGGTGATGCTCATTTGGTCAGCAGCGTATTCGGTAATGCTCAGTTGCCCCCCGGCATAACGAATGCTGCAGGCAGCGCCCTGGTATTCAATTTCCGGATCGCCCCATTGGTTGGCTTCAAGGTAATGCTCTAGGCGGTGGTAGGTGAGAAACTGGCTTTTCAAGCGGCCCTTGCGCTCCAGCCATTTTTTCTCGTAATCGCCCCGCACCAGCGCTTTTTCCATCCACGAAAACGTGGAGAACAGCTTGGCCACCGTGCTTTTACCGGCCCCTTGGTTACCGATAAAAACCGTCACCCGCTGGAAGTCGATCCAGCCGCCGTTGTCTGACAGGCCGGGGCCGATAGGGCCAAAATTTTTCAGGAAGAGGCGCATGGTGAATTCTGTTCTATCGAAGCTTGCGCAGGGCAAAAGACGTAGTGTGGGCCATTCAGGAGCACCTTTGGGCACACCGCCAGCGGTGATCCTACCCCGAGTCCCCCGCACTACGAGGATGACCAAAGCGCAGCGCAAGACGCTGTGAAAGATGCCCAGGGCGCGCACTTGAAAAGATTTCCTCCGTCCCGCTTTTGTTTGTGGGGGCCTTTGGCACCGCCCTCTCTATACTCAAGGATTGGAATTATTTCTTTGGGAGCGACGCTTTATGTTGCACTGGCTCACTCAACTGCGGTTGGCACAAAAATTTACTTTGCTGGGGTTACTCACCTTGGCGATGGTGGCCTTTCCTTCAGCGCTGTATTTAAAACAAACCATCACCGACGTGCGCCAGGCCCACCGCCAGGCTGAGGGGGTGCCGGTGCTCATGGCGCTGAACATGGTCATACAGCACACCCAGGTGCATCGGGGGCTGTCGGCCGGGGTGCTCAGTGGCAATGAGGGCATGCAGCAGCGGCGCGTAACGGCCAAAGAGGCCGTGAACCAGGCCCTGGGCAATGCCGCAGCGATACTGGTGCAAAACAATGCGCCGGTGCAAGAGCAGCAGCGCTTGCAAAAATGGCAGACCACCTGGCAGGCGCTGGAGCAGGCGGTGGCCGCCAACAAGGTTGAGGTGGCCGATAGCTTTGCCCGCCATACCGATTTGATCGCCGAGCTGATGATGATCAACGAAGAACTGCTGGTGGCCTACCACCTGCAGTCCAACGAAGACCCGGCCAATGTGGCGCTGCTGCAGGCCGCCTTGGTGCAAGCGCCGCAGCTCACCGAAGGGGTGGGGCAAATGCGGGCATGGGCACGGGGTTTTTGACCCAGGCGTTTTTAAGTGTGGACGATCGGGGCGCGTTTCGGGCCTTGATCAGCCAAACCGCGACTTTCCAAAAGCAAGTCGGGCGCTTTATTCAGCGGGCCATGACCTTGAACCCAGCCTACCAGCAAGAACTGGGTGGCTTGGTCAAAACAGCAACAGAATTACTCAATGAAAGCAACCATTTGGCCCGCACCGAGGTGCTTGAAATCGATCTGCTGCAGTACCCGGCCAGCGATTACTTCAACAAACTGACGCAAACCATCGATGCCATCAACGCGGTGCGCATCAGCGGGGCCGATCGGCTGGCACAGGTGCTGGATGCCAATGCAGACAAGCAGCGCAATCTGTTGATCACCCTGTCCGTGCTGCAAACGGCTTTGCTCATCGCGGCCGTGTGGCTGGCGCTGCTGTTTGTGCGCTCCATCACCCAGCCCCTGCGCCGGGCGGTGGATTTGGCCTTGGCGGTGGCCGATGGCAATTTGCAAGGGGCCGATGAGACCCCCGACCGCAACGAGATTGGCGAGCTCATTGCCGCGCAGCAGCAAATGCGTGCCCGCCTGCGCCCCATCGTGCAGCAGGTGCGCCAGGGCTCGGATGCGGTGGCGCTGGCCAGTGCCGAAATCGCCCAGGGCAACCAAGACCTGTCGGCCCGCACCGAAAGCCAAGCCAGTGCGCTGGAGCAAACGGCCGCCTCCATGGAAGAACTCAGCGCCACCGTGCGCCACAACGCCGACAGCGCCCAGCAGGCCAGCCAGCTGACACAAACAGCCCACAGCATTGCCAGCCAAGGCGGCCAGATGGTGGGGCAAATGGTGCAAACCATGCAGGGCATTCATGACAGCAGCCGCAAGATGGGCGACATCATTGGCGTGATTGACAGCATTGCCTTCCAAACCAACATCTTGGCGCTGAACGCAGCCGTTGAAGCGGCCCGCGCGGGCGAGCAAGGCCGGGGCTTTGCCGTGGTGGCCAGCGAAGTGCGCAGCCTGGCCGGGCGCAGTGCCGAGGCGGCCAAAGAGATCAAACGCCTGATTGATGACAGCGTGCAGCGCGTGGGCGCGGGCAATGCCTTGGCCCAGCAAACGGGCGAGACGATGCAAGAAATGGTGGGCGCAATTGGCAAGGTGAACACCATCGTCAGCGCCATCAGCAACGCCAGCCGCGAGCAGGCCGAAGGGGTCATCCAAGTGGGCGAGGCGATTACGCAAATGGACCAAGTCACCCAGCAAAACGCCGCGCTGGTCGAAGAAATGGCGGCGGCTGCCACCAGCTTAAACAGCCAAAGTCAAGAGCTGGTGCAAGCCATCTCCATCTTTCAGGTGGAGGGGGCCAGCGGGCACAGGCAAGCCCCACCAGCCTTATTAAAATAAGAGCGCTTTACGCACGTATTTGCTTTAATTTAGATAAAAATAGCTGCTTAACGCTTTAAATTAAAGCGCAAGCAGCTATTTATTTTTAAGCAACGCCTGCATCATCTCCAGCGCATAGCGGCTGGCCACCGACTGCACAAACGAGGGGAAATCCAAGTGGGCGCTGTCGTCCGCCCGGTCAGAAATGGTGCGCACCGCCGCAAAGGGCAGGCCGTAATCGGCGCAGGTTTGGGCAATGGCTGCGCCCTCCATCTCTACCGCCAGCACCGGGTAGCCGGCCGCCTGCAACTCGCTGTGAATGCGCTGCGAGGTATTGGCCGCCACAATAAATTGGTCGCCGCTGGCAATCAGCCCATGGTGGACTTGTGGCGCATGGCCTGCCAGCAAAGGCAACTGCCACTGCTGTGCGGCGCTGATGCACTGCGCCGCCGCATGCGCCAGCGCCTGGGTAAGCTGCGCATCGCAATCAAAATGCGGCGCGGCGTAGCCGGGCACCTGCCAGCGGGTAAACAAGGGGCGCACATCCATATCGTGCTGCACAAACTGCGTGGCCACGACCACATCGCCCACCCGCACGTGCGGGGCCAGCCCACCGGCCACACCGGTAAAAACCAAACGCTGAATGGCAAAACGCTCCATCAACACCGCCGTGGTGGTGGCAGCGGCCACTTTGCCGATGCCGCTCAAGGCCAGCACCACTTCTTGCCCATGGAACATGCCCCGGGTAAAGGTGCGCCCCGCATGGCGTTCGGTGGTGGTGTGGGTCAGCAGCAGCTGCAGGCCCTGTTGTTCTTCAGGCAGGGCGCTAACAATGGCAAGGGGCATGGCAAGACAGGCAAAAAAAAGGCGCAGGGCGCAGAATCAAAAAACCGGGCCTCCCGCAACGAGAGGCCCGGCCCGGATTGTCCCTGATTGTGGCGTGGTGGCCGCCGCCTTAGCGCATGGGCAGGCGCTTACGCTTGGCTTTGGCGCAGCTCGCGGCGCAGCACCTTGCCGACGGGGGTTTTGGGCAGCTCCTGGCGAAACTCGATGATCTTGGGGTGCTTGTAATTGGTCAGCTTGCCTTTGCAGAAGTCGCGAATGGCTTGCTCGGTAATCTGCGGACTGTTCACCACGACGACCAGCTTGACGGCCTCGCCGGTTTTTTCGTCTGGCACGCCGACCACAGCGCATTCCAGCACACCGGGCATTTGCGCAATCACCTCTTCCACCTCGTTGGGATAGACGTTAAAGCCGCTGACCAGCACCATGTCCTTTTTGCGGTCAATGATGGTGAAGTAACCGCGCTCGTCCATGATGCCAATGTCGCCAGTGCGGAAATAGCCATCCGGGGTCATGACGCGGGCGGTTTCATCGGGGCGCTGCCAGTAACCGGCCATCACCTGCGGGCCTTTGACGGCAATTTCGCCCGATTGGCCGTGGACGGCAAAGCCATCGTCATCCACCAAAATCACATCCGTGCTGGGCACCGGCAAGCCAATGGTGCCGGTAAACGCTTTGCCCGCCACCGGGTTGCACGAGACGATGGGGCTGGTCTCTGACAAGCCATAGCCTTCGCAAATGGGGCAACCGGTTTTCTCCAGCCACAGCTTGGCCACCGCGCTTTGCACGGCCATGCCGCCGCCGACCGATACCTTCAGGTGGCTCCAATCGACCGAGTCAAAATCCGGGTGGTGGGCCAAGCCGTTGAACAGGGTATTGACCGCCGGGAAGGTGTGAAAGCGCTGCTTGGACAGCTCTTTGAGCGTCGCTTTCAAATCGCGCGGATTGGGGATCAAGATGTTTTTGCCGCCAATGTGCATCGACAGCATCATGTTCACCGTAAACGCGAAGATGTGGTACAGCGGCAGGGCACACACACTGATGATTTGTTCGCCACCGGCCAGCAAGTCCTTGAGCACGGGGCCGTACCAGGCCTCGGCCTGCAGCACGTTGGCAATCACGTTGCGGTGCAGCAGCACTGCGCCCTTGGATACCCCGGTGGTGCCGCCCGTGTACTGCAGCACGGCAATATCGTCTGGCCCAATCTCGGGGCGGGTAAAGGGGGCGCTTTCGCCTTTGTGCAGTGCGTCTTTGTAGGCCACGGCCTGGGGCAGTGCAAACGGCGGCACCAGCTTTTTGACGTTGCGCACCACGTGATTGACCAGCGTGCCCTTGAACCAGCCCAGGGTGTCGCCCATGCTGCACAGCACTACATGCTGAATTTGCGTGTTGGCAATGCATTGCTGCAAAGTGCTTGCAAAGTTTTCGATGATGACGATGGCCTTGGCCCCCGAATCCTTCAACTGGTGCTCCAGCTCGCGGGCGGTGTACAGCGGATTGACGTTCACAATCACCAACCCGGCCCGCAGCACCGCCGCCACGGCCACCGGGTACTGGGGCACGTTGGGCATCATCAGCGCCACACGATCGCCTTGGGCCAAGCCCAGCGATTGCAAATAGGCGGCAAACGCCTGGCTGAAACGATCAAGCTCGGCAAAGCTCATGTCCTTGCCCATAAAGTTAAACGCCACCCGGCCCGCATGCTGGGCAAAAGCCTGCTCCATCAACGCCACCAAGGAGGTGTAGCGGCTCAGATCAATCTCGGCAGGGATGCCTTCGGGGTAGTGGGCCAGCCAGGCGCGCTCTTGCATGAAAAACTCTCTTTCAGATGTCTGCTAGGAGGCTTGCAAAAGGCAATTCTCAAGCCGACGATAAAAACGAACGATAGTTCTATTTTTATCCAAGGTCGTTAAAAAAGTCCATGGTGCTTTGTCAGCAACATGGACTTTTTTTCCTAGGAAAAACCCTTGAAAACGGCGACTTAGGCCTGCAACGCCGCGTTGTTCAACGCAATGCGCGTCTCCAGGGCAACCGCCCGGGCCGCTGTCGCAAAGTCCATTCCCGCGCTGGCGTAAAGAATCGCCCGCGAGGAATTAATCACCATCGGCCCGCCTTGCGCCGCTTGCACCGTGGCCACCGCATCGCCCCCCTGTGCGCCCACGCCAGGAATCAGCAGCGGCAGCGTTGGCGCAACCGCCCGCACGCGCTCAATCTCTTGCGGGCGCGTGGCCCCCACCACCAGGCCCAGCTGGCCATTGGTGTTCCACGGCCCCTGCGCCAGCTGGGCAATGTGCTCAAACAGCGTAGGTTGGCCGGGCACATTCGCCAAAGTTTGCGCCTGAAAATCGTCCCCGCCGGGGTTGGAGGTGCGGCACAGCAAAAAGGCCCCTTTGCCCTCGTACTGCAAATAAGGCAGCACCGAATCCAGTCCCATAAAGGGCGAAAGCGTCACCGCATCCGCCCCGTAGCGCTCAAACGCCTCTTTCGCGTACTGCTCGGCGGTAGAGCCAATATCGCCGCGCTTGCTGTCCAAAATCACCGGCACCTGCGGCGCAACGCTGCGCATATGGGCGATCAGCTTTTCTAACTGCGCCTCCGCCCCATGGGCGGCAAAGTAGGCAATTTGCGGCTTAAAGGCGCACACCACATCGGCCGTGGCATCCACCATGGCAGCACAAAAATCAAAAATTTTGGAAGCATCGCCGCGCCAGTGGGTGGGGAATTTGGCCGGTTCGGGGTCAAGGCCCACGCACAGCAAGGAATGGTTGCGAGCCGTGGCATCGCGCAGCATGTCAAGAAAGGTCATGGCTAGATTGTAAAAAAGAGAAGGCCCGGAAAACAGAAGGCCCGGACTGCCCAACCGTTTTAAGCCTGGCCGCCAGCGGGCAAATTGGGCAAGTTGGGCAAATTTGGCAACAAAGCCGCCAACTGCTGGCGGGCAATCGCATGCCCATGCGCGGCGGCCTTGGCAATCCACATCAGTGCCATGGCGTTGTTGTTGGCATCGGCATCGCTGGCATCACCGGCCGGCCCCAGCCCCGCCGCATACAGCAGGCCCAGCCAGTGCATGGCATCGGCCTGCGCCTGCTCGGCCGCCCGCTCCAAAAAATAGTGGGCAATGCGCCCCGCGTCGTGCCCCGGCGCGGGCGGGGTGGCTGTGGCAGCACCGCGCAAGGCCAGCAATGCAAACTGGCTGCCCATCTGCGCCTGGGCCAGCGCCTCGCCCTGGTCGGCCCGCACCAGGGTTTGCACATCCTGCGCACTCCATGCGTTGGCTGCCTCGCCTGGCACACCCTCCATGGATTGCTGCACCGCCTCAAAAGGCACCAATGCCCGCACACCACTGCCCAGGCGCGGCACCAAGCCCTCTTCAATGCGCCGCTGCCAAGTGCGCACGCTGCGGCCCGTCAAGATGGCGGCGGTGTGCAGGCTAATCGAAAGGTGGGGGCAGGGCAGCGCAGACATAGCGGCATTGTAGAGAGCGGGCGCTGGGCCCACAGCATGGCGTTACCAGCGCGCGCGTGTCGTTATTTTTGCGCGACAAACCAGCGTGTCGCTGATTTTTGGCGACAAAGCCATGGCTTTTTGCACTTTGGTACTGCGACACACGGCCTTGTCGCCAGGGTTTGCCCAGTGCAGGCAAAGTTGGCACGGTCTTTGCTTAAACCTTTGCGTCTTCATTTTTTACTCACTCTAAGGAGCTTGTTATGAAACGTACTATGCGTTCCGTGCAAAAGGGTTTTACCCTGATCGAACTGATGATCGTTGTGGCGATTATTGGTATTTTGGCTGCCGTGGCTTTGCCGGCTTATCAGGATTACACCGTCCGTGCCAAGGTATCTGAAGTGCTGCTGGCTGCTT
>OCVT010000207.1_pt1 | contig 22410 bp, 22 predicted proteins | sample 1539111 | NCBI WGS metagenome assembly OCVT01 (sample SAMEA3991482, study PRJEB22521) | metagenome | biome: anthropogenic terrestrial biome; feature: sewage plant; material: raw primary sludge | place: Sweden | collected 2012-09-26 | reverse complement strand
GGATACGCTCATTTTTACCGCATTTCAGCTATTTTGTCTTAACTGATCAGCATTATCCCGAAGGATGCTTTTTACAACTGAGCTCATCAACACATTAAGCGTCAATATCCGCATTTAAAGCATTTTCTTCAATGAAGGCACGACGTGGTTCCACATCATCTCCCATCAAACAAGAGAACATACGATCCGCTTCAATTGCATCATTAATAGTGACTTGCAACATGTTACGGTTTTCAGGATCCATGGTGGTTTCCCAAAGCTGTTCCGCGTTCATCTCACCCAAACCTTTATAGCGTTGGATCATCATGCCACGACGCGAGTCGGATAAAATATGTTGCCAAACTTGATGGAAAGTAGTGACATGAATTTTACGTTCACCTTTTTGCAAATAAGCACCATCTTCAAGCAATGCAAACCAACTCTTCGAATTTTGCAGTAAACGCTTGTATTCACCTGAAGCCAATAGTCCGGAATCAAGCAAATAATGATGCGGCAAGTTATGTACATAGACCGTTACACGTGGCCAATAATGCGTCACTTTTTCACCCTCTGCATGCTCTTTTTCAAAAGCTTCTAAGGTGATTTCAGGACGCAAACTTGGTTGGTGTTGTTCAATTGCTACACGCAACTGTTCAGACCATTGTTTTACATAATCTTCATCATGATTTTGATCAAGTTTAAATGCATCCAAACCAAGCAAACCATCTAGCAAGCTTGCAGGATAACGCAGCGTTAAACGATTTAAACTTTTTTGTGAGGTTTGATAATCAGCAATCACTTTAGCTAAAAATTCACCACGAATTGCTGGAGCTTCGCTACTTACATGCAGTTCAAGCTCATCAATGGCATTCGAAATAAGATAGGTTTCTAAAGCATCATTATCTTTAAGATATTGCTCTTGCTTACCTTTTTTCAACTTATACAAGGGTGGCTGGGCAATATAAATATAACCACGTTCCACAAGTTCTGGCATTTGACGGAAGAAGAAGGTCAACAATAGCGTACGAATGTGCGAACCATCGACGTCGGCATCGGTCATGATAATGATTTTGTGATAACGCAATTTATCAGGATTGTATTCTTCACGACCAATACCACAACCCAGTGCAGTAATCAGCGTTCCCACTTCTTGCGATGAAATCATTTTATCAAAACGTGCACGTTCTACGTTTAAAATTTTACCTTTAAGCGGCAGAATAGCTTGCATCTTACGGTTACGACCCTGTTTTGCAGAACCACCTGCCGAGTCACCTTCGACCAAGTAAAGTTCAGACAATGCCGGATCTTTTTCTTGGCAGTCCGCCAGTTTACCAGGCAGACCCGCGATGTCTAAAACACTTTTACGACGGGTTAATTCACGCGCTTTACGTGCTGCATCACGCGCACGTGCTGCATCAATAATTTTGCCCGCAATCGATTTAGCCGCTTGTGGGTTTTCTAAAAGATATTCAGAAAAAGACTTATTCATCGCCTGCTCTACAGCAGTTTTCACTTCACTAGAAACCAATTTTTCTTTGGTTTGTGATGAGAATTTCGGATCAGGCACTTTCACTGAAACAATTGCGGTTAAACCTTCACGAGCATCATCACCTGTAACAGCAACTTTTTCTTTCTTAAGAATATTTTCACTATCAAGATATTGGTTTAAACCCCGTGTTAACGCGGCACGGAAGCCTGCTAAATGCGTACCACCATCTTTTTGTGGAATATTGTTGGTGAAGCAGCGGACATTTTCCTGATAACTATCATTCCATTGCAAGGCCACTTCTACCGTAATGCCAGTTTCAGCATATTCCGTCGTGAAGTGAAAGATATCATTCAAGTGGGTTTTACCTTGATTGATATATTTTACAAATTCAGACAAACCACCTTCATAATCAAATACATGTTCAGCATTGATACGTTCATCACGTAAAACAATACGAACCCCAGCATTTAAGAATGAAAGTTCACGCAAACGACGCGCTAAAATATCAACATTAAAAATTGTTTGAGAGAAGGTTAATTCACTTGGATAGAAACGAACCGTCGTACCCGATTCAGTGGTTTCACCAATTTCACGTAATTTATAAACCGGATCGCCATGATGATATTCTTGTTCAAAAACTTTACCAGCACGACGAATATTCAGTAATAATTTACTCGATAAGGCATTTACAACAGAAACACCTACTCCGTGTAAACCACCGGAAACTTTATAGCTATTATCATCAAACTTACCGCCAGCATGCAAAATGGTTAAAATCACTTCAGCGGCAGATACCCCTTCTTCAGGGTGAATATCCGTTGGAATCCCACGACCGTTATCTGCAACACTTACAGACTCATCTTCATGGATGGTGACTAAGATTTCATCACAGTGACCCGCTAAGGCTTCATCAATCGCATTATCGACCACCTCAAACACCATGTGATGTAAACCTGAACCATCGTCAGTATCACCAATATACATACCTGGACGCTTACGAACAGCATCTAGGCCACGTAATACTTTGATACTAGAGGAATCATAAGCCTTTTCATTGGTTTGTTCTGTTTGAGAAGCAGCTTGATCTTCTGAACTCATGGTTTCTCCCTAGTGAAATAAAGGTCTATCCAAAGATGGGTAAAATCTAAAAACTATTGCACAACAACTTGAACTTGACCGTTTTCAACATTGAATAATTGATAAAAAATAGACAAATCATGTAAATGTTTTTTTACTGATTCATGCTCTAAAGTGGTAATAAAAACTTGACTACCTAGCTGGCTCAATCGCTCAATTAATCGTCGCTGTGCGGTTAAATCTAATTCTGCTGTCAGATCATCTAATAATACCACAGTTTCCTTATTACAGGCATGCAGCATTGCAATCTGTGACAGTTTTAAGGCCATAATCAGCAGCTTTTTTTGCCCTCGTGACAGCACCACGTCGGCATCGCCTAGCGTTGTTTTTAAACGTAAATCTGCACGATGTGGGCCATATTCAGTATAACGTCGATCGACGTCTTTCTGATGATGTACGGTTAAGTCATTCAGCAAGCCCAGTTCGGTATGAAAGCCCGGACTATATTCTAACTGGAGCTCTACATCAGGCAATAAATGCTTTAAATCCTGCTCAAAATACACTTTCCATTGCTCGACGATTCCACTGCGCTGTGAATGCAACATTTCGCCATATTCCCCCAGCATTTTGTTCCACGGTTCCAATTCATTCAGACTGATGTTTCGTCTCGACTTCAATAAACTGTTGCGTTGTTTTAAAGCACGAGAATAATATTGCCAGGCATGATAAAACTCAGGTTCCACGTGGAACATCAACCAGTCGATTAATTGTCGACGTGGTTTCGCGCCATGGTCAATAATATCGGTGCTTTGTGGGTCGATGTGTTGCAAAGGCAGAAGTTTAGCCAACTGTCCTTGGGTGGCTATATGATCGCCATTAACTTTAATCAGCTGCTCACCTGACAATAATTTTTGCATCCCAATTTTTTCAGTGGCAGACTGTGCAAAAACAATGGCATTGGCTGTTTCATTTTGAATATAGTTTTTCGGAATATGAGTACGAAAGGAACGCCCTGTCGCCAATAAATGAATGGCTTCAAGAATAGAGGTTTTCCCAGAACCATTGGGTCCATAAAAGACATTAAACGGCTGCAACTCTTGGAGTGCAACCGCTTTTAAGTTTCGAACACGTTCTATATTTAAACGCGTGATATGCATCGTTTGATCTTGTCAAAAATCTGCAAATTAAACACGCATTGGCATCACAACATAGGTTTGATCCTGTTGTGCTGGATCGTGTACCAAGACAGATTGGTTCGCTTCAGTCATGGTCATCGACACATCATCACCATCTAAAGCGCCCAATACATCCAATAAATATTGTGCATTAAATGACATTTCCATCGGTGCATCAGCATATTGAATCGCTAAATCCTCAATTGCCTCATCTTGTTCTGGATTATTGGCACGAAGCTGCAAACAGTCTGCACCAAAGTTTAAAAACACACCACGTAATTTTTCATTACTTAAAATGGCAACACGTTGCAGCGACTGTTTAAAGACATCATGTGCAATCAATACATTTTTATCACCACCACGTGGAATCACACGGCGGTAATCCGGGAATTTTCCATCAATCAATTTCGTGGTAAAACGAACCGTAATACTGCCTTGTTCTTTGTCACGACTGGCGATGCTAATAGTCACATTTAACAATTCACGACCAATCAATAAAGACAATTGCTCATCTTCAATGCTGAGTAAGCGTTGTAATTCAGCAACCGCTTTTCGTGGAACAATGGCTTGAATGGCTTGAGTCGCAGTTGACGTTGCTGCGGTTTCACATAATGCCAAACGATGACCATCTGTCGTCACTGCACGAAGCTGATTTTGATCAATTTCAAGCAATGTCCCCGTTAAATAAAAACGTACATCTTGCACCGCCATCGCAAAAGCAGTTTTCTCAAACAAGCGTTTTAATTCGCGTTGCGTCACCGTAACTTGCGTACCTTGAGCATTTTCAGTGCTCAATAGCGGATAATCTTCAGCTGGGAGTGTTCCCAAAACAAAACGGCTATTGCCCGATTTTAAAATACAACGATCTTCAGTAATTTGTAGATCAATCAATGCTGCGCTTGGTAATGATTTACAGATGTCCATCAATTTACGTGCAGGAACAGTTGTCTCACCGACTTGTAAACATGCACCCTCAGCCAAATGGGTGCTGGCAACCAATTCTACTTCTAAATCTGAGCCGGTAATGGTTAACGATTCGTTGCTGACTTGAATTTTGACATTAGATAAAATGTTTAAAGTATGGCGACGTTCAACCGCTCCTACGACATGTGATAGAACATTAAGTAAGCTTTCTTTCGCGATTTTTAAACGCACGATACATTCCTCGAAAAACTGAAGATAAAATAATAAATAAATGTGTTTTTAGCAGTGTACTATGCGGCAGAACATGCCGCATTGCAAGAATAGAATTTGAGCAATTTTGCTTAACTTTGCAGCAAGCGTTGCAAGTTTTTATAGTCCTCATTGAAGATCGGATCTTCATCGCGCAGACTTAAAACTTTTTCACAAGCATGCATGACGGTACTGTGATCTCGACCGCCAAAGGCCATGCCAATTTCAGGGAAACTGTCCCCAGTTAACTCACGTGCCAAGCCCATTGCCAATTGGCGTGGACGAGCATAAATACGGGTCCGTTTAGGCCCAACCAACTCTTTGAGTGGGATTCTAAAGTACTCACTCACCACACGTTGAATATTTTCAGTACTGATGGTTCGTGCACGAATGGCCAAGACGTCTTTTAATGACTCACGCACAACATCCAAATCAATAGCTGTACCCTTAAAGCGTGAAATGGCCACCACTTTATTCAGCGCACCTTCCAATTCACGTACGTTTGCAACCACTTGTTGCGCAATAAATAACGCACAGTTTCGTGGTAATTCCACATCATTGCTTTCTGCTTTTTTCAGCAAAATTTCAATACGGGTTTCAATATCTGGTGGCTCAACCCCAACCGACAAGCCCCAAGAAAAGCGTGAAACCAAACGTGGATCTAATTCCGTTAATTCTTTTGGATAACGATCTGAAGTCAGAATAATTTGCTTAGATTCATCTAAAAGTGCGTTAAAAGTATAGAAAAACTCTACTAAACTCGCCTCTTTACCCGCCAACAAATGAATATCATCGACCAACAATAGATCTAAAGATCGGCAATTTTTCTTAAATTCTTCCACTTTGCCTTGTTGTAAAGAACTAACAAAATCTTGAACAAAGCTTTCTGCCGTCATATACATGACACGTGCATTCGGTTTGGCTTGCAACAAGGCATTGCCCACTGCTTGCATTAAGTGTGTTTTACCTAAACCAGTCGGGCCATATAAAAATAAGGGATTGTGCTGAGAAGCACCTAACTGGGTTAAAACCTTACGACACGTTTCAGCAGCCATTTGGTTTGAACGACCTTCCACAAAAAGTGAGAAGGAAAATAAAGGATTTAACTGGCGTTTACGGCTGTTTTTAGAATTCCCTTCTTCTTTTTCTTTTTTCGGACGCACAACAGGTGCTGGAGCAGACTCTAAAGCTGCAGTCGTCGTTGCAGGTTGCTCACTCGCAGATAAAATTGCACCTGGGCGTGAGTCGACTAAAATTTCAACTTTACGTACACGCCCTTCAGAGAGCTGCTCCACTAAAATTGTAATCAACTCTAGGTGATGTTCTTGAATGTAACGTGTCCAATAGGGATTCGGAGCATAAAGACGTAGTGTGTCATTTAACTCTTCTGCAACTAAAGGGCGTATCCACATTGTAAAGACATTCCCAGAGAGCTCTTGTCGCAAGCGAGTTAAGCAGTCCGTCCAAAGCATGTGAAACCCCTATTCATTCCATCGATAATTAATAAAAACACTATGTACCCACCGAAGCGGGTCGCCATTCTAACCAAGTTATCCACATCTGTCATGGAAAATTCTGCAGATATTGCTCAAAAAGTCTGCTTATGAAAATAAATTTAAATTCAAATACCGGTGTGGATAAGTTTATCCGCAAACTGTGGATAGAATATAGCACAAAGTTATCCACAAACTATTAATTTTATAAAAACAATCTTATCCACACCATATTTTATTGTTTTATAATTAAAAAAGTGTCATTTCCACAGAAAAAGACCACCCTAATAGTAATAAATTTAAATTTATAAATTTGAATTTATTTATAAGAGACCTGTTTTCTGGGGATAACTGGAGATCCAAAATGAATTTAAATTTAAAAACATGCACAGCAAGTGAATTTAAAGACTTGTGGATAATTGTGTGGGTAATCTTGTTGGTAACTTATATCACTTTAATAAACAATAATCTAGGTTGTGTATAAGAAAAAAGGGCAGTTGTTTAAATGTTATCGAGAAAAAAGCAAGCTCAAGCTGCTGTTACAAATAAAAAGGCTTAATTTCACAAGAAAATCGGTTTTCCATTGACAGCTCAAGCAATGAACACTAAACTCGCGAACCTTCATTGAATGATCATTTTTGGAGTTTCGATATGAAACGTACATTCCAACCATCTGAATTAAAGCGTAAGCGCGTTCATGGTTTCCGTGCTCGTATGGCTACTAAAGCTGGTCGTCAAGTATTAGCTCGTCGTCGTGCAAAAGGTCGTCATAGCTTAACTGTTTAATTAGTTAAGTTATTACGATTTTGGGTGTTATGACACTTTATGGCTTCAGCACAGACGTGCGTATACGCTGTGCTGCCGATTATAAAAGTGTGTTTGATGGTGCGCTTTTTAAAGTGCATCAACCCCATTTCTTATTTTTGGCAAAAAATTCCGAACAACATTCAAGTCGTTTGGGTATTGTTGTTGCTAAGAAAAAAGTGCGTCGCGCACATGAAAGAAATAGAGTAAAACGTCTTGCTCGCGAAAGTTTTCGCCTACATCAACAGCAATTAGATTTATTAGATATTGTGGTCATGCCTAAAGTCGGCATTGAAGCAATTCCTAATGCAGAATTGCAGCAGCAATTACAATTTGCTTGGCAGAAATTGCAACGCCTTGCCAATAAGCATAAAAAGATAGCTCCCTCCCCACAAAAGTAGAGATGGCCAATGGTACGTTTACTGCATTGGTTGATTCGATTCTATCAGATCGCGATTAGTCCTTTATTGGGACCCCGCTGTCGTTATATTCCAACATGTTCTCAATACGCTTTAGAAGCAGTGCATTCTTATGGTGCTGTGCGTGGTGCGTGGTTAGCTACAAAACGTATTTGTCGTTGTCATCCTTGGGGTGGTTCTGGTTATGACCCTGTTCCCCAGAAAGCAATTCGTTTTATTTCATTTCAGCAAATAGATTCTCAAATGCTTCACGTTGCTGTACCCTTTCGTGATCGTTTATTGAACCGAAATCACTCTAACTACTTGGGATAATAGATATGCAACAATGGGCCAGGTTTGCAATTCTAGGGGCCATGTTTGTCGTCGCATATTTGCTTATTTTGGCATGGCAAAAGGATTATGGTCATGCGGAAACCAGACCTCAGCAAGAAGCTGCGGTTGTTTCGCATGAAGTATCTGCAGATTTGCCAAATGGTCAAACAGCTACTGCAGCGTCTGACATGCCTCAAGCAAATATTGCAACTCAGCAAACTACAACAGATGCTACGGCACCTGTAAGTCAACAGCTTATTTCAGTACAAACTGACCTTTATCATCTTTGGATTAATCCTAAAGGTGGTGACATTGTTCGTATTGAATTATTGAACCATGATAAAAATAAAGACAGTGATCAACCGTTTGTCATGCTGGAAAGCGATGCAAAACGTACTTATGTTGCTCAGTCTGGTTTGATTGGTTTAAATGGGCCAGACAGTAACCGTAATGGCCGCCCTGTTTATGAGATTGAAAAATCATCTTATAACTTAGCGGATGCTAAAGCAGAAAAAACTGAAGACGGTAAAGTTGTTAAAGTTTTATCTGTACCTATGGTTTATAAAACCGCTGATGGTGTAGAAATCATCAAGACATTTACCTTTAAACAAGGTGAATATCCGATTATTGTGAACCACAAAATTGTCAATCGTAGTGCAGGCAATTGGCAAGGTCAGATGTTTGGTCAAATCAAACGTGATAATTCAGATGATCCGGGTAAATCAGACCAAGGTATTTTCACCCTAGGAACATTCTTGGGTGGTGCTTGGGGCACGCCTGAAGAACATTACAACAAGCTTAAATTTGCTAACTTCAATGAAGAGAAATTGAATGTAGAAGCAAAAGGTGGTTGGGTTGCAATGGTTCAACACTATTTTGTTAGTGCTTGGATTCCGGGTGATCTCAAACTGACTCAAGCTGGCGGTCAGCCTTATAGTGCGAAATTAGAATCACGTCAATCAACAGACAACATGAATATTATCGGTTTCACTTCACCGATGATTAATGTGCCTGCCGGTACTGCGGCTGAATTGGATGCAACCTTCTATTCAGGTCCTAAAGTTCAATCTGAACTTAAAGATTTGGCTGTTGGTTTAAACCAAACTGTTGATTATGGTTGGTTATGGCCAATTGCGAAGTTATTGTTCTTGGGTCTTCAATTCTTCCATAACATTGTGGGCAACTGGGGCTGGGCAATTATCTTATTGACTGTCTTGGTGAAACTGATTCTTTGGCCATTGTCGTCTAAGAGTTACCGCTCAATGGCGAAAATGCGTGTGATTGCACCTGAAATGCAACGCATGAAAGAAGAGTTCGGTGAAGACCGTATGCGCTTCTCTCAAGAAATGATGGCGTTATATAAACGTGAACAAGTGAATCCGCTTGCGGGTTGTTTGCCATTGTTATTACAAATGCCAATTTTCCTTGCATTGTACTGGGTGTTAATGGAGTCCGTTGAACTTCGTCATGCACCATGGTTACTTTGGATTCAAGATTTGTCTGCGATGGATCCGTGGTTTATCCTGCCGTTATTGATGGGTGCAACCATGTTTATTCAGCAGTCTTTAAATCCACAACCGGCTGATCCAATGCAGGCGAAAGTCTTCAAAATCATGCCAATTATCTTCACTGTATTTATGTTGTTCTTCCCTGCGGGCTTGGTGTTGTACTGGATTGTCAATAACAGTATCACCATTTTGCAACAAAGTTTGATCAACAAAGGTGTTGAAAAAGACCGTGCCAAACGCGAAGTTGTTTAATCACGACTGATTGCGAAGTGCTGAATAAATCCGCTTAAGATGGTAATCTTAGGCGGATTTTTATTTGGCTGTGATTTAGGATTTTTTGAGGTGAATTTTATGCAAAACCGAACAACGATTGCTGCAATTGCGACTCCACCTGGACGTGGCGGTGTTGGTGTCATTCGTCTGTCAGGTCCTAAATCCTATGCCATTGCCGAAGCTTTGACGCAAAAAGACTTAGCAAAGGCACGCTTTGCTGGTTTTCGGCAGTTTTATGATGCTGCTGGTGAGGTGATGGATGAAGGTTTGGCGATTTGCTTTCCAAATCCACATTCATTTACCGGTGAAGATGTGGTGGAGTTACAAGGGCATGGTGGCCCTGTCATTCAAAATGCTTTGTTGGCACGTTTGCTTGAGTTGGGTGCAATTGCAGCTAAAGCGGGTGAGTTTTCCATGCGTGCTTTTGAAAATGGCAAGCTCGATTTAGTTCAAGCCGAAGCCATTGCCGACTTGATTGATGCAACCTCACAAGCAGCGGCGCGTTCTGCGGTACGTTCTTTACAAGGCGCATTTTCAACCCGTGTAAATACCGTGTTAGAAAAATTGATTCATTTGCGTTTACATGTCGAAGCTGCGATTGATTTCCCTGAAGAAGAAATTGATTTTTTGGCTGACGGTAAAATTTTAGCGTTACTACAAGATGTGCAAAGCTCGGTTACGGCAGTACAAGCCTCGGCGCGTCAGGGTCAGTTGCTGCGTGAAGGTTTACAGGTGGTGATTGCAGGGAAACCCAATGCAGGAAAATCGTCGTTACTTAATACCCTAGCAGGAAATGAACGTGCCATTGTCACGGATATTGCGGGTACAACGCGCGATGTATTACATGAAAAAATTAGCTTAAATGGTTTACCCATTACCTTAACCGATACTGCTGGTTTACGTGAAACCGGCGATATAGTCGAGAAAGAAGGCATTCGCCGCGCGATTAAAGAAATTGAACAAGCCGACTTGTTACTGTTGGTATATGACTTAAGCCAAGGCGAAGACCCTTTGCAATTGGCACAGAATTATTTTGCCGAGCATCTTGAACCGAAACGCTTAATGTTAATTGCCAATAAGTGTGATTTAACCCATGCCCCGGCAGATATTGGTGATTATCAGGGCTTCCGTCATATCACGGTTTCTGCCAAGCAGGAAACTGGCGTTCAATCGCTTATAGATGCGATTACAGCGCATGCCGGCTTCCAACCAGAAGAAGATACCTTTATTGCACGTACACGTCATTTAGACGCAATGAAGCGTACGCAGGTGTATCTGGCTGAAGCGCATGAGCAGTTGGTGGTGTATCAAGCGGGTGAGTTGGTGGCTGAGTCTTTACGTCTGGCACAAAATGCCTTGGCAGAAATTACCGGTGAATTTAGTGCAGATGATTTATTAGGTAAAATTTTTGGATCATTCTGTATTGGAAAGTAATCTCAAATTGTAGTGTTATTCAATAAGTTCTAACAGATTCCAGTGTGTAATTAAATAGCATTAAGTAATAACTACTTAGTGCTTTTTTTATGCCTTTTTATTGTTTCTATTTGTTCATCTAGTGCTATGCTTTTTTAGTCACCAATAAGTCACGAGCTTTGAAAGTGACTATATTTTTATATGGTGACTAGATTATGACGCAAGCAGAAAAGGTATTTTTTCTACTGATAGAGAGATTCAAAACTTAAAGCCACAGGAGAAAAGATATTCAGTTAAAGACAAGTTAAATAACGGCTTATTTATTGAGGTATGGGATTCAGGGACTAAACATGGCATTAACAGACTTGCCACCGTTCACAGTCCACGACTTGAGAATAACAGCAAACACATTTAAATGAGCAAGGCTTTCATAGTGATGCAATCGAAGCATGTTTAAACCACACAATGCGAGGCGTTCGAGGTGTATATAACAAAGCTAAGTACGAAAAAGAACGCACAGAGATGATGAGTAAATGGAGCGATTATTTTTTTAGTCTGATTTATGAGCCTAATTTAATCTTTTTTAATCAAACAAAAAAATAATTTAAATTTTTTTTGAGTAAAAAATTATGTGAGATATAAAGCAGTATCTTTAAAAATCAGCAAGATGCAGGGTAAGTTGTAATTTTAATTACAATAATTGTTTTAATTACAATTACTTGTGGTGTTTTTTGTTGGTTGCATAGGTTTAAATAATGATGTACTTTTTAGTTATTGTTCATTACATTCAATTAAGAAGTATGTATGCAAATTTAGTATTTCTATGAATGTATTAGACAAAGAAAAAGAGCCAAGCAACACCACATCGCTTGACTCTCTTTTTGTAACAAGTGGCTTTGGTAACGTCAATTACCAAATGCCATTAATCAATAACCGCCGTCTGACAGAACACAAAACTAAGGAATCTTAGAAATGTAAAACGATTAAAAACTAAGTTTTTTTAACTTTGATAAGTAAACCTATCTTTACTAATACTAGTTCAAACATGGCATAAGTCAATAAGTTTGTTTCCTTGAGGAAGCATATATTGTTAGTCATTGAACGTATTGAATTGCTATTTATTGCTATATCTAATTAATAAAACTAAATTTTTTCTTTTAAATTGCATTCCTGTTTCTATTTGTGTCTGGCATCCCCCTTTTAAATTATTAAGGAATGTTTAGATGACCTTATCTAAAAATCAACAAATCGAAAATCAGCGTCTAATCCGCCGTCAAGAAGTGCAAGCTAAAACTGGCTTAGGTGCATCGTCAATTTACGCAATGATGAAGCAAGGTAAATTCCCCAAAGCTATCACCCTATCTGAACGCCGTGTCGCTTGGGTTGAGTCAGATATTGATTTTTGGATAGCTGAACGTATCGCACATAATAAGCAAGCAGTAAAGAGATACGGTAAAAAAGTAAGTCATAACATTGATGAAACTTTAGATTCTTTGCAGTTAAAACTTTTCTAAAATCGAATTAAAAAGAATAGCCTTCATTTGAAGGCTATTTTTTTAATGATGAAATTTTCTTATACCAAACAAGTAAAGCGATGCAAAGTAAACCAACGCCGATACAAAATCCTAAAACACCGATGGTTAAACCAAAATGATCCGCTAAATAACCTACGGCAATAATCGGCACAATCGTGCCTAAATAACCAATAAATAAATAGGTCGACATCACAGCTGCACGGTTATCTGCGCTGGTCATTTGGTGAATTAAACCAAATGCGCCTAATAAGCCTAAGCCATGCCCCACACCTACTAAAATATCGCTGATAAAGAACAAAGTGCTCCACTGCATACTCATGCATAAGCCGAGTAAAATAAAACTGAGCAGCAAGGTCATCAGCCCTAAAGTTAAGCTTTTAGCCGCAGTCAGATTTTTAGCAAAAAATTGCACTAAAGCAGAAATCAGTAAAATACTCGAAATTGCAGCGCCACTAACCAAAGGCCCATGCCAAGGAATTAAATCTTTAACAAAAGAAGGTGACAGCGATGCGAATAAACTAAATGCGCCAAAAGCACAGAATGCGGTGAAGCCTGCAATAAAAAACAAGGCTTTATGTTGGGCTTCTGGGGTTTCTAGACGCGGTGCAATTGAAAAAGGCTGAGCTTTAAACTGAGGTACTTTTAGCCAAAACAAACCGAAAAAGCATGCAATTGCAGCTGCAATAATGGGTAAATAAGGCGTTGTTAAAGGGGAAGTTGAAAATTGTGCAATCAATCCACCAATAAATGGCCCCAGTCCAAAACCAATCACCGTAATGATCGAACTTAACTGGGGTGCATTTTGTTTATGACGGTCTGGAATAGTGGTAATGAGGCCCAACATTGCCGAAGTACTGATCAGTCCTGAAGCAATGCCAATAATAAAACGTCCGAAAGCCAACCAAGCTGCATTGGGTGCAATCGAGGAAATGGCTAAGCCTAAAATGACAAAAATAATCCCGATTTGTAAGGTACGTAGAAATCCTAAACTATTGCTGATACGACCTAGGAAGAGCAAGGTTGCCAGACAACCAAACATATAGGCGACAAAGATATAGGTAATATGGCTGGGGAGCAGATGCCAGAGTTCTTGATAAATTGGATATAAAGGGCTGGCGAGTGCCGTTCCAATGGTTCCAATACAAAGTGCTAGGCTGACCATGAGAAAGGGTCGCCATGATTGTTGAGTCATCATGTCGGGTCACAAAAACACCCGCTAAATTGAAAAATAGCGAACATTTGGAGAGAAATAAGAAGAGTTGTAGATTAGTTCTTCTTCAACGACCGCGTCAATTTATAAGATGTAAATCATTTAACCATAACGCTTTAATAATTTTAAAAATTCAGCCAATTCATGTTCATTAATTTCAGTCTGTTCAGCAATCACGTGATGGCGCAAATGTGATTCAATTAATTCATTCATTAAACCGTTCACCGCCCCTTTAATTGCCGCGACTTGCTGTAATACCGTAATGCACGAGCTTTCAGGGCTATTTAAAGCTTGCTCTACCGCATTAATTTGTCCTTTTAAGCGTTTAACACGATTTTGAATTTTCTGATCTTGATGTAAATGAGCCAATACAATATTCCAAAAAACAAATATACTATGGGGGAGTATATTTTAACACTAAGATTATGCAAAAAGCCCCATTAACACGAACACACACTCATCAGTTTGATGAAGGTAATCCACTCGCACAAAAACGTATTCTATTCGCGACTATTCTAACGGCAGTCATGATGTTATTAGAAGTGATTGGTGGTTGGATTTACAATTCGATGGCGTTGCTTGCTGATGGTTGGCATATGAGTTCGCATATGTTGGCATTGGGTTTGGCTTATTTTGCCTATCGTTCTGCCCGTCATTATGCACAGGATAGCCGCTTTAGTTTTGGGACATGGAAAATTGAAATTTTAGCGGGCTATAGCAGCGCTATTTTATTGATGGTGGTGGCGTTATTTATGGCCTTTCAGTCTATAGAACGACTGTTTAACCCGGTTGATATTCACTATAACCAAGCCATTCCAATTGCAATTTTGGGCTTGGTGATTAATCTGATCTGTGCTTGGCTACTGCATGATGGTCACCATCACCATCACCATCACCATCACCATCACCATCACCATCACCATCACCATCATGAGCATGAAAATGAGCATGCTCATACCCATCATGACCTCAATCAAAAAGCAGCTTTTATACATGTAGTGGCTGATGCGGTCACTTCAATTTTTGCCATTATTGCTTTGTGCGCAGCGAAGTATTTAGATTGGGGTTTTCTCGATGCAGTATTGGGTATCTTGGGTTCAATTCTGGTGGCGAAATGGGCGATAGGTCTGATAAAAGAGACTGGAAAAACCTTACTCGATGCAGAAATGAACCATCCTGTGGTCGAAGAAATTCGTGAAGTGATTGCTGAGTTTCCTCAGGCCGAGATTACCGATTTGCATGTATGGAAAGTTGGCAAAGGAAAATTTTCCTGCATTTTGGCTTTAGTCACTGATGCCGAGTTAAATGCAGACCAAGTTCGTGAGGCTTTATCCATTCATGATGAAATTGTGCATATTTCGGTAGAAATAAATGCTTTGTAAAAAATAGAGATGTTCCACGTGAAACCTGAAGCATGCAATATGTTTGGTTTAAGTAATGACGGTTAAAAATGACTAAAGTTCTGCTCGGATTTTGAGTAGAATCAGCTTGAATAATTTGAACCTTTGAGTAAAAAACATGATTAAAAAAACATTGGCATTGGCTTTAGCCAGCTTTATTTCAACCTTAAGTTTGGCCAATGTTGATACGGTCAAGACTAACCTTACGAAACAACATCCAAACTTGAAGATTGAAAATATTCAAGCCACCGAAATGAAAGGTATTTATAGTGGTTCGATGGATGGCCAAGTGGTGTATGTTGGTGAAGATACCCAGCATATTTTAATTGGTTCAATGTTTCGTTTAAGTGATCAGAAAAATTTGACCAAAGATTTAATGCTCAAGCAAAATAGTATTGATTGGAAAAAATTACCTTTGCAGGATGCGGTCAAAACGGTGCGAGGTAATGGTAAACGCCAGATCGCGGTCTTTTCTGATCCAAATTGTCCATATTGTAAACAGCTTGAGACTGAATTAACCAAGCTGAATGATGTCACGATTTATACATTTATTTACCCAATTAAAACGCAATCTATTGCTGTTTCAAAACAGGTTTTTTGTGAAAAAGATCCTGCTTTAGCATGGTCAAATTTGATTGCGAAAGGCATTCAACCAAGTTCGAAAAAAACTTGTGCCAATCCAATTGAGCGTAATTTAAGTTTAGGTAAATCATTGGCTTTAAATGGTACGCCGGCGATCATTTTCTCCAATGGTTTTAAAGTGATGGGTGCCTACCCTGCACAAGAAATAGAAAAAATGTGGCAAGAATTAGGTTTGTAGAATGTCGTGCTTGCTGGACTAAAGCATAAAAAAGTACCTTGAAGAAAGGTACTTTTTTATTTGATGAGTTGCGTATTGCGAAGCGTCTTTAGCCCCCTGATTTTTTCGAAACCAAGTTATAAAGAAAGAGGATAATAATGGCCCCAATAACTGAGGCAATGAATCCAGCAGCAGAATTGTCACCATAAAGTCCGAGCAAACGCCCACCATAAGTTGCTAATAAAGACCCTGCAATACCCAATAAAGCGGTAATCAAAAATCCTGCTTTATCATCGCCTGGATGAATGGCTCGAGCAATTAAGCCCGCAATAAAACCGACCACGATAGCAACGATGAGTGACCACATGTGTCTTCTCCTTTTTTTATCGTTTGTTTATATACTTTCAATTCGCTTTCATGTTCATAATTAATCATTTATCGAAAATGAAATAGATCAATCATGCTAATAACTGTTGTTTTTATGTTCGTTTTAAAATGCAGTGCATAAAAAAAGTGGCCTTCGGCCACTTTAAGTATCTATTGATAACGATTATGTTCTTATAGACCAATTTCACCAATAAATGGAATATGACGATATTTTTGGTCGAAGTCTAAGCCATAACCGACAATAAACTTATCTTCAACTTCAAAGCCTAGAAACTTCACATCAAGTTCGATTTCACGGCGTGAAGGTTTACTAATTAAAGTACACAGTTCAATCGAATGAGGATTACGGGTGCTTAAAATTTCCAGCACTTTGCTGAGGGTATTACCCGAATCAATAATATCTTCAATAATTAAAACATCTTTACCGCGAATTTCACCGTCTAAATCTTTTAAAATTTTGACATCACGGGTTGAGGTGGTACCGCCACCGTAACTTGATACCGTCATAAAGTCGAGTTCATGCGGTTTGCTAATGGTACGGCATAAATCAGCCATGAAAATAACTGAACCGCGAAGTAAACCAATCAAAACAAGTTCTTTGTCACTATAGGCATAGTGAGCATCAATTTTTGCACCAAGCTCTTTGACTTTAGCGTGAATTTCTTCTGCTGAGATCATTACGCTCATATGAACGGTCATGGGTAGATACCTAAAAACAAATCAAAAAATAAAAAAGGTGTTGACCAGCAACACCTCAAAAGATGTTCTAATTTTAATACATCTGCTCAAGAGATGCATCTTTTTTGCGGCTGAAAATGTATCAAGCCTTGAGTTGTGCAGTCTCAGGCTTGATTGAGAAAGCACAAATCAACCCTGATTTTCATCAGCAATACCTTATTTTTGCTGAATATTTTTTGAGTTTTATGCCTTGATATAAACCGGCTCTCCATAAATATAAGTGGCATGGATATTACGATCATCGCCCATGGTCATTAGGGCAAATAAAGCATCTTCTATGCCTTTGGCACGTGCTTGGCGTAGTGCTTGTAAGGCCGTTGCTTTTAAATCTAGCACAATAAAATCGGCTTCTTTGCCTAGATTAAAGTTCCCCAGTTTATCCGCCAGATCTAAGGCTTTGGCTCCCCCTAAGGTCGCGTGATACAAAGATTCAAAAGCAGAAAGTTTATCGCCCTGAAGTTGTTGTACTTTGTAGGCTTCATTTAAGGTTTGCAGTTGGTTAAATGACGTGCCTGCACCAATGTCTGTGCCTAAGCCGACTTTGACTTGTTTTTCCCATGTTTTTTTCAAAGGAAATAAACCACTGCCTAAAAATAAATTTGAGGTTGGGCAAAAGGCAATCGCTGAGTTGGTCTCATGCATACAGTCCCATTCTGCTTCTTCTAAATGGACACAATGGGCAAATACCGAGCGCTGCCCTGTTAAACCATAATGATGATAAACATCTAAATAGCCTTGTTGTTCAGGGAACAATTCTTTAACCCAAGCAATTTCATTTTTATTTTCACTTAAGTGGGTATGTACATAGACCTCAGGATATTCAGCTTTTAACTGCCCTGCTTTTGCCAGTTGCTCAGGGGTCGAAGTCGGTGCGAAACGTGGAGTAATGGCATACAAGTTACGACCTTTGCCATGCCATTTTTCAATCAGTGCTTTAGAGTCGCTATAAGCACTTTCTGCGGTATCACATAAGTCTTCGGGAGCATGACGATCCATCATCACCTTCCCTGCAATTAAACGCATCTGATGCTGTTCTGCTGCTTCAAATAATGCATCCACCGATTCAGCATGTACGCTACAAAAAACTAAAGCGGTCGTAGTACCATTTTTTAGCAATTCTTGCACAAAAAACGCTGCGATTTGGTCTGCATAAGCTTTGTCTTTAAATTGCAATTCCGTTGGAAAGGTATAGGTGTTAAGCCATTCCAGCAGTTGCTCGCCATAAGCGCCGACCATTTCAGTTTGCGGGAAATGAATATGGGTATCAATAAAACCCGGTACAATCAGTTGCTCAGGATAGTGCTCAAACGGCATATCTTCATTCAGCAAATGCTGCCCATCTTGCCATGTGCCAAACCAGGTGATTTTCCCTTCTGTGGTGATGACTAAACCATCTTCAAGGTAACGAATGGCTTGAGGAATATCTGCTGCTTGAGAAACCGTGTGTTGAATATCAAGAAAGCGACCACGAACGGCGCGTTGAGCCTGAATGGGAGACATACAATAACCTTTAACGTGTAATTTTTTCGATTGATTGTACCTGAAATTATTCTATGTTCAGGCATATTGAATGCCGATTGTGATGAGATCTTAAGGAGAAAATGATGCACTTGGCTGAAAACTATCAAAATCTGCTGAAGAAAAATCTTTTAAAGCATCGGGATCTTTATGCTAGATTACTCTTTTTACGAGAAGTGAAACCCGAGGCATTTTGCAGTGCAGGTGTGATTCGCAATCTTATTTGGTCTGTCGCGCATGATCAGCACTACGAGCTTTCACAGACTGAAATTGATGTGATTTTTTATGATACAGAAGATGAGTCTGGTTTTGAACAGCGGCATTTGGCTGAGATTTTAAAGCAGCAGTTTCCTGAAAATGATTGGGATGTCGTCAATCAGGCATGGGTTCACCAATGGTATACAACAGAAGGTGGCGCATCGATTGCACCATTACAATCGATTCAACATGCACTGTCTTTATGGCCTGAAACGGCGACGGCAGTTGCTGTACGCTTATTGGAAAATAATGCGCTTGAGATTATTGCACCCTTTGGTTTGGATGATTTATTTGAGTTAAAGCTAAGATGGAATGCCGCATTGGTCAGTCATGATGTTTTTATGCAAAGAATGGAAGAAAAGCAGTTTTTGCAGAAATGGAACAAATTAAGCTTACTGTGATGAATGAGCCTTAGCGCGTTTCTATATATGTTTGTGCATCGAAAAGCTGTGGATGGCATTTTTTTGTATTTGCTGTTTTATTTTAGTGGTAAAAAAGCCCTCCACGTTGGGAAGGCTTTTATGGTTAGCAAAAAATTAAGACTGTGATTCTTGTTTCTTGTTATAGCGAATGGATAACCAAGCGGTAATGGCTAAAGTGATGACAATAAAGCCAAGTGAAATCCAAATTGGCATATGGAATACGTCTAGCATCAACATTTTGAAACCAATAAATAGCAAGATCAGCCCTAGACCGTAGGGTAAATAGTGCATCTTGGATGCAGACCCAGCCAGCAAGAAAAACATTGCGCGTAAACCTAAAATTGCCATTAAGTTTGCGGTTAAAACAATAAAGGGATCACTGGTGACCGCAAATATCGCAGGAATAGAGTCGACGGCAAAAATGACATCCGACGCTTCAACCAAAATTAACACCAGAAATAATGGCGTTGCCCATAACAGACCATTTTGACGAACAAAGAACTTATCCCCTTCTAGCTTAGGTGTGATACGTATGTGCTTACGCAACCACTTTAAAATCGCCATATCTTCAATATTAGGGTCTTCTTCATGTCCTTTTAAGAACTTAAAGCCTGTGTAAACCAAGAATGCGCCGAAAATATAAAGGATCCATGAGAACTCTTGTACGAACCATGCACCAATAAAAATAAAGATCGTTCTGAGAATAATGGCGCCAAGTACACCATAAAGCAGAATTTTACGCTGTAAAGCGGGTGGGATAGCGAAGGCAGCAAAAATCATTAACCAGACAAAGACGTTATCAATTGCGAGAGATTTCTCTAACAAATAACCGGCAAAGTATTCCATGACTTTGGTATTTGCGATGGCGATGCCAGCTGTTTGTTGTAGGTAAAACCATAAGCCACCACCAAATAAAACGGCGACAGAAACCCAAGCCATACTCCAGTACGCTGCGGTTCTAATTTTGACTTCTTGACCTTGTTTTTGTTTAAAGCCTAAAAAGTCGACGGTGAGCATAACGGCAACTAAACCGAAGAATGCTAAATACAGCCATAAATTGCCAATTGTTTCCATGTGAATCCTCCACATCTGACAACCGGCCATAAAAAAACCTTGACCTGTTGCCAGATGATTTAAACATCTGTGTCAACATGATCAAGGTCTTGCCTACATCTGAATATTTATATTGTTTAATATCAGATGCTCAGATACCGACTTTTTGCAAAGTGTAATGACGATATTCTGACACGTAAGTCATTTAAAAAGATCAAATGGCTTACGTTTGGAGGAGGCTACTCCCCTTGTTCAACTTAATTTAGTTTTGGATCAAATCCAAATATGGCTGAAGAATCGCATATTTATTGTCATTGTGCAAATTTTATCTGTCGCCGTTACAGTTTTATGAAGTCTTTGCGCTGCACTAACACTAACGTCAAAACCATGCCGAAAACCGCGACTAAGCCCCCCACGAGGCCAATATGACTTAAGCCATAATGTGTGGTAACCCATCCACCCAATAATGCACCGCCTCCAATGCCGACATTATAAAGACCTGAATAAATGGCCATGGCGACATCAGTTGCATCTGACGCAAGGTTTAGAGTTTTAGCTTGTAGGGCTAGGCTCAAGCCAATAATGCCCATCCCCCATAACAAGCTGAGCATATTCAAGCTGATGAGGTCTTGTGCCAGAGGCAGCAATAGCAACATGGAAATTGCTAAACATAGACTGCTTAAAGGAATCGCAACTTTAGGGTAATGTGCACCAAATTTGCCAAATAAATAAGAACCTAAGAAACCTGCGGCACCATAAATCAGCAATAAAGTGGTGGTTTGTGTTGAACTAAAATGTGCAATATTCAGGGTAAAGGGTTCGATATAACTATAAGCGGTAAATTGCGCGCTAATCATGATGATGGTCAATGCAAAGACCAACATCAAGCTGGGGCGCTTAAATAGGATGGCAATACTTTTAAATGAACCTGAATTAATACTGGGCAGCTTAGGCAGCATTTTTGCCAAGGTCAGACAAACGAGTGCTGCACCAATGGCAATTAAAGCAAAGGTATTGCGCCAACCGTAGGCTTCACCAATCATGCGACCGAAAGGAATACCCAAAACCATGGCTAATGCCGTCCCTGTTGCCAATAAACCCAAGGCTTGAAATTCTTTGCCCTTGGGTGCGATTCGAACAGCCAGCGAGGCGGTGATTGACCAGAACAGCGCATGAGAAAATGCAATACCAATACGACTGGCGATGAGCATATTAAAATTCCATGCAAAATATGACAGCATGTGACAGGCAATAAACACCACGAATAATGCGATTAACAAAAAGCGCCGTTCAATATTTTTGGTCATCAACATCATGGGCAATGAAATCAGTGCAACCACCCATGCATAAATGGTAATCATGATGCCGACATCTGTGGCTGGCATATTAAAACTCTGACCAATATCACTCAGCAATGCCACAGGAATAAATTCAGTGGTATTAAAAATAAAGGCAGCAAAAGCAAGGGTAATGACACAAATCCATTGGCGTGATGGATTGGGAGACGTTGTTTCTGAAGATGACATTGACATAAGTCAGGAAATTTAAATGAGCAGCGTTAAATTTTAAGCTTAAGTTGCAGGCGTGTTAAGCTAAAATGTAGTGGAAAAGTAATGCTAAAAAATAGAATAGACTTCTTACATAGGTCATTTTTGGTTGCTGCAAATGCTCTAATGAAGGTAGATCAATACGCAACAGGTCTGCCCTTTTGTCAAATTTGTATTCGACAAAGATCCAACTACTCATGCTATTTTATTTAGGTAAGATATGTTTTGAAGCATTAATAATTTAGAGATTAATAATTTAGAGGGTGTTATGCAATTTCAACATACAGATAACAAGCAAAAAGGTGAATTTTTTTTAGATGATGCTCAAGGCCAGCGCATTGCTGAAATTAGCTATGTGTGGCGTAGTGATGACATTATTGTTGCAGATCATACTTGGGTGGATGATTCTTTGCGTGGGCAAGGTGCTG
>OCVT010000206.1_pt1 | contig 22469 bp, 25 predicted proteins | sample 1539111 | NCBI WGS metagenome assembly OCVT01 (sample SAMEA3991482, study PRJEB22521) | metagenome | biome: anthropogenic terrestrial biome; feature: sewage plant; material: raw primary sludge | place: Sweden | collected 2012-09-26 | reverse complement strand
TTGACATTTGTTATTTATCGCGTCAAATAAGTGCTTTTTTAAACCATTTATCATCACTTAAACAAAAGCACTTGCAATCTCGTTGAATGATGCTATTCTATATCCAAGGGCGAAGTTTATCGCAAATGCTTTTTCAACACTGCAAACAACAAAAGGTTTGTAAATATCACGGAGGTTCAATATGAACATACAACTCACTGGTCACCATGTCGACGTCACCCCTGCTCTACGTGAACACCTTGTTGAGAAATTGGAACGGGTCAAACACCATTTCGATCACGCCGTTGAGGTAAAAGCGATTTTTTCAGTTGAAAAAAATCTGCAAACCGCTTCTTTGCGACTGCGCTCAAATGGGCACGACTTTCATGCCGAAGACTCGCAAGAAAACCTATATGCCTCCATTGACTTAGCAGTCGACAAACTAGACAAACAGGTCATCAAGCATAAAAAGAAACTCAACGATGTCTCGCATGATACGGTCAAACGCACCATTGCTTAACTCTTAAGCAACCAGCCTTGCTTAGTGCAAGGCTTTTTTGTGCTTAAACAAGCGTTTTATAGTCATTTTCAACATCCGTGCGCTGATATGTCCAAACACACACAGCATTTTTTGACTAAAATACCCACAAGCGTCAAAACACTTAAAGGATGACCATGAATCCCACCCAAACCGCCGCATGGGCGAGTCTCAATTCCCACAAAAAAAATCTCTCCACACGCAGTTTAGAGCAACTGCGCCAAGCCGATGCCACCCGCGCCGAGCGTTTTAAAATCTGCGCTTGCCACATGGAATTGGACTACTCACGCCACCACATCACCGATCAAACCTTGGTTTTATTTGAGCAACTCTTAAACGAGCAAGGTTGGCGTGCGTGGCAACAAAAAATGTTCACAGGCGAGCCCATCAACACATCTGAAAACCGAGCAGTGCTGCATGTCGCTTTGCGTGGCTCGTACACGGGCAACAATAGCGCGCTCGCGCAAGAAGTCGCCGACACGCAAGCGCGCTTTTTCGGCTTTGCCGATGCGGTGCGCAGTGGTGAGGTCAAAGGACACAGTGGACAGAGCATTACCGATGTGGTCAACCTCGGCATTGGCGGCTCGGATTTGGGCCCGCGCTTGATTTGTCACGCATTGGCGGATATGTCTGCAAAACCACGTGTGCATTTTGTCGCCAATATCGATCCGATTGAACTGGCGCGCACCTTGAGCACACTGGATCCTGAGCGCACCTTATTCATCCTTTCGTCCAAAAGTTTTTCGACCATGGAAACCCAAGTCAATGCGCAAGCCGCACATGCTTGGCTGTGCGCGCATTATCAAACCAGTATGACCGACGACACTGGAATCGCAGTCAAGCAAACACATTTTTGCGCCACTTCAAACAACACCCAAGCCGCCAGCGCGTGGGGTATCACAAGCAATCGTTGCTACACTTTGCCCGAATGGGTCGGCGGGCGGTTCTCGCTGTGGTCAGCAATCGGTCTATCGATTGCCATCGCCCTCGGCGTTACGCAATTCAAACAACTGCTCGCGGGTGCGCACGAGATGGACGAGCACTTTCTCACCACGCCATTTGCCAATAATATGCCAGCAATGCTCGCCATGCTCGGCATATGGTACGGCAACTTTCACGGCACACAAGTCCATGGTGTCATCAGTTATGCCGAACGCTTGCGCTACTTTGCCGACTACTTGCAGCAACTCGAAATGGAATCCAACGGCAAATCCATCGACAAACAGGGTGAATTTATCGACTACCCCACCGCGCCTGTGCTGTTCGGCGGATTGGGCACTGTCACGCAACACAGTTTTTTCCAACTCCTGCATCAAGGGCGCGTGCGCGTGCCGCTCGACATCATCAGCGTTGAGCCAGACAACGCACCTGCGTATGCGGGCGATACACGCACGGCGGATTTATTATTGTTCGCGCAGGCGCAAGCGGACGCACTCGCATATGGCATCAGCGCATTGCCCGAGACCTTGCAACACGAATGGCAAAACAAGCCATCCTATAGCCACTTCCCCGCCAATCAGCCCAGCTCGCGCATTCATCTGAGCAAATTTGATGCACACACCTTGGGCGCACTCATCGCGCTGTATGAACACAAAACATTTTTACAAGGCGTGGTGTGGAACATAAACAGTTTTGACCAATGGGGTGTGGAGTTGGGCAAAGTCATGTTTGGCGCAATGAAGAAATAATCCACTAAAAAATACTTGCAAAATCTTAATAAACTATGGATAATACCGTTCTCACGCCGAGGTGGTGGAATTGGTAGACGCGCCGGACTCAAAATCCGGTTCCGAAAGGAGTGGGGGTTCGATTCCCCCCCTCGGCACCAAGGAATCAAAATCCCAGTCAAACGACTGGGATTTTTTTATGTTCTGCCGTCACACAAACCAAACACCCCCAACCCACCAACAACCGTTTGTCAAGACCCGTGATTTTGATCCTCTCGATAAAGGGTGCTACAATCAAGAAACTCATTAGACTTTGCTTGCCATGTATATTAACCAACACCTCCAGAAAAAAGTTGCCGCAGGATTGATGATCCTGTTTTTGGTGTTTGCGTTGGTTCCGATTTACATTATCATGGCAAAATTTGCCACGGGCGGTCATTACGTGCAGTTGTGTACGGCGGCTGGGATGCAGACGGTTTGGGTGGCTGATGAAGCAGGTGCAAATGCAGGTTCAGGCGCGACAGTGCAATCGGGTATTAAAGCCTCAGATGGCAGTTTGGTCAGTCCATTTGGCTGTTGCGAATTTTGTTGGACCAGTGTTTTGGCAGCGACGGTATTGCCTTTATTGTCGGTGTTTTTTGCGGGTGCTACGCCCGTGCGGTTCGCCATCCCTGTTTATCAGGCACATACTTTTCAATCCTATCTAAGACGATGGCATGTCAGTCAGCGTGCCCCTCCTTATTTATTTTCATACTGAGTACCCTATCTCATCCTGTCGACTCATGCGCATTAATGATTGAGTGTCATGCGTACGCACAGGGTTATTGAAAATTTAAGGAGTTAAAAAATGAAACTAACGACCAGAGGGCGTTACGCCGTCACCGCCTTGTTAGAAATTGCCATGTACGGCGGTCGGACACCGATTTCATTGGCAACCATTTCTGAGCGTCAAAATTTATCTTTGTCCTATTTGGAAATTCTATTTAGTCAATTGCGCCATGGTAATTTGGTGAAAAGCCACCGAGGACCAGGTGGCGGATATGTATTGGTGCACACGCCCGACGCAACCTCGATTGCGCAAATCGTGGCGGCAGTGGATAAACCCAGAGAACATAAATCCTCTAATTTGGTGATGCATAACGACCAATGTTTTGATGGTTTTTTAGAAACCTATTTGTGGGACGAATTGAATGAAAAGATGTATGAGTATCTTGAGAAAATCAGTCTGAGGGATTTGTTGCATAAAAAACAATTGGTCGAAAAAGTGCAAAAACGCACCGTATATGCCACATCACCCATTGGTAGGGCAATGAATCTGGTCGCTTAACACAAAAAATATCCCAACCCATTAAAGGGTTATTTGTAACGCCTATTTTGTGAGGGTATCAAAAACAGCCACGGCATCAGGTCGTGGCTGTTTTTTGGTGCACTTGGTTTTTTAAACTCCCCACATAAACCCCTATTTTTTATATGTTTTTGAAATTACGGTACACTAATTTTATGCTATAAAGAAGTGATGCATTTTGTGTTTCGATACATTTTAATGGTGGTTTGTTTTGAAAAGAATTTATATAAACTCTATAACCATATGATAATAATGGTTTTTTTAAGTTTATTGATTTTCGCCATAACTGATGTGTTATTTGCCACATATTTATAGAAATAATAAATAAGCTTATTGCTTTTATTTTTATAGATGGTATGATTGCGATTATCCCGACTATATTTGTCAACTATTATTATGTTTTGAGTGGGGCAGTTATGGGTTCTATCCGCAAAAAAACCATGTCGAAAGATCGCATTTTAGGTCGGCATTTATTGTTATTGGTGTTCATCAAAATCGTGATTTTATATGGCCTGTGGTATGTATTTATCAAGCCCAATAAAGTTAAGGTGGATGTATCTGATGTGCAACGTTTATATCAAGGGGGGGCATCTGCACCTCCAGAGAATCAATTTAATCAAAATCAAAGGAGTCAGCCATGATTGATGCAGGCGCAGTGGACGCTGCGCGGTTACAGTTCGCTGTAACTGCGTTGTACCACTTTATTTTTGTCCCCTTAACTTTGGGGTTATCGTTCATTTTAGTGGCAATGGAGTTGACCTACGTCATGTCGGGCAAACAGATTTACAAAGACATGACCAAATTTTGGGGTAAGTTGTTTGGGATTAATTTTGCCTTAGGGGTCACCACGGGAATTACTTTGGAGTTTCAGTTTGGTACCAACTGGGCATATTACTCACACTATGTCGGTGATATTTTTGGTGCCCCATTGGCGATTGAAGGTTTAATGGCTTTCTTTCTTGAATCGACCATGATTGGTCTGTTCTTTTTTGGTTGGGATCGCTTGAGTAAAGGCAAGCATTTGCTGGTGACCACGTTGTTGGCTCTGGCAAGTAATTTATCAGCAGTATTAATTTTGATTGCCAATGGTTGGATGCAATACCCTGTCGGCTCGGAATTTAATCCTGTGACCATGCGCATGGAATTGACCAGTTTTTCTGAAATTTTATTCAATGTTGTGGCGCAAGATAAATTTGTCCACACAGTCTCAGCAGGCTATGTCACGGGCTCGGTATTTGTAATGGCAATTTCGGCGTGGTATTTGCTCAAAGGCAAACATGTTGAGTTTGCAAAACGCTCGATTCGCATTGCCTCGGCATTCGGTTTGGCATCGGCTTTGTCTGTGGTTATTTTAGGCGATGAGTCGGGCTACGCAGTCGGCGAACATCAGCAGGCAAAATTGGCAGCAATGGAAGGTATGTGGGAAACCGAGCCTGCGCCTGCAAGTTTTAATTTAATTGCTTTTCCAAATGAGGCCGAGCAAAAGAATGATTTTGCAATTCACATCCCGTACGCGATGGGCTTGATTGCGACACGCTCAACCGACACGGTGTTGCCAGGGATTAAGGAAATTCGTGAGAAAAACGTCACGCGAATTGAAAATGGTATGAAGGGGGTTTTGGCTTTAGAACAGATGAAGAAAAATCCAAATGATGAAGAGGCAAAATCCATCATGTTGGCGCACAAAGATGATTTGGGCTATGGCTTATTGGTAAAAAAATATGCCAGCGACTTAAGTAAAGCAACGCCAGAGGATGTGCGTAAAGCAGCACATGACACCGTTCCTAAAGTTGCGCCGTTGTTTTGGACTTTCCGTGTGATGGTGTTGCTCGGGTTCACTTATATTGCATTTTTTGTCTATGCATTCTGGGCATCGGCCAACAACGTGATTCACGAGAAAAAACGCTTTTTGCGCTTTGCTTTGTGGCTCTTACCAACGCCGTGGATTGCCACGAGTTTTGGTTGGTTTGTCGCTGAATACGGTCGTCAACCATGGACTGTCACAGGCATTCTACCAACGCATTTGTCGGTATCCAGTGTGTCAGCGGGTGAAGTTTGGGCTTCGTTGGCTGGGTTTGTATTGTTCTACACGGGCTTACTGATTGTTGAGTTGTATTTGATGTTTAAATATGCTCGACTGGGTCCAACCGTGTTGACCGAACAGGTACATTAATGCAACCTAAATTAAAAGAGGCAAATTATGTTTGATTATATGACGTTAAAAGTGATTTGGTGGTTGCTCATTGGCGTACTGCTGATTGGTTTTGCCATCATGGATGGGCACGATATGGGGGTGGGTACGCTACTGCCCTTTGTCGGGAAAAACGATGTCGAGCGGCGCGTGGTGATTAACACCATTGCACCACACTGGGATGGCAATCAAGTGTGGTTCATCACTGCGGGTGGCGCGATATTTGCGGCTTGGCCGTTTGTGTATGCGATTGCTTTTTCGGGTTTATATTGGGCGATGTTGCTCCTGCTTGCGGCTTTGTTTTTCCGTCCCGTGGGCTTTGAATATCGCTCAAAAATCAATAGTCCAAAATGGCGCAACAATTGGGATTGGCTGATATTTGTTGGCAGCAGCGTGCCTGCTTTATTGTTCGGCGTGGCGTTTGGCAATCTGTTTCTCGGCGTACCATTTAAAATCGATGACACCATGCGCTCGTTTTACACAGGCAACTTCTTTCAACTGTTGCACCCATTCGCTTTATTGGTGGGCGTGGTCAGTTTGACTTTGTTAATGCTTCAAGGTGGCTCATATTTGGCACACCGCACCGAGGGTGTTTTACAAGCAAGGGTCAAAAAAATCAATCGATATACAGGGGTGGTCAATTTGATTGCCTTTACCTTAGCAGGGGTGTGGGTTGCCAATATGAATGGCATGAGTATTGGCACCATGTCCGACCCAAATTTGCCGATGAATCCGTTAATGAAAGAGGTGTCGGTGGTGTCAGGTGGTTGGTTAAACAACTACAAGACCGTACCTGCACTGTGGGTGTTCCCATTACTTGTATATATCGGTGTTTTGGGCACATTGGCTTTGCAAAGTGCGAAGCGTACTTTAACTGGTTTTGCAGTGATGTCTTTGGCAGTGTTGGGGACAATTATGACCGCGGGCGTGGCACTTTTTCCGTTCGTGATGCCTTCATCAGAAAATCCTGTTATGAGTTTGACTTTATGGGACAGCGCATCCAGTAAATACACTCTGAATGTGATGCTGTATGTGGTGATTATTTTTGTACCGCTGATTTTGGCATACACCTCGTGGGCGTACCGTGTGATGCGCGGCAAGGTGACAGTTGAATACGTGCAAGCGAACGATAAAAGTTTGTATTAAAAACTTTGGGCACGGTAAAAATTTACTGTCCCCATGAAATTAAGGAAATGGATATGTGGTATTTCACTTGGATTTTAGGCGTGGCATTTGCCGTGATGTTTGCAGCGGGTTGTGGGCTGTGGTTTGAAAATCAATTGGAACAAGACCAAACAGACGGCACACATCAGTAATATGAGCCAAGTTGAGTGGGGCTTATTGTTATTAGCCATCATGTCTTCTGCAGTCACTTCCGCATTAGGTGCTGGTGGCGGCTTAATGTTGTTGGTCGGTTTGCCCAATTTAGTGGCAGCACCTTTGGTCATTCCCATACATGGCGTATCGTGCTTGGTGAGTAATTTTTCACGCTTGGCGATTGATTGGCGTATGGTGCCATGGCAAAAAGTGATGTTGCCGTATTTACCTGGTGCTTTGATAGGCGGGGTATTGGGTTACTTTGCTTTGGGTCGGTTTTCGGTTGCTTTTTTACCCATTATTTTGGGTGTATTTATCCTGTTAGTCACTTGGACGCAATGGGTGCAACGCTTCGGCATGTGGCTACACAATATGTCGCTACTGGGCGGCGTACAGACCTTTTTCGCGTTATTTGTGGGCACGCTGGGTTGGCTGTCCGCACCGATATTGTTACAAAAAGGTTTGAAAAAAGACCAAGTGATTGTGACCCAATCGGCAATTATGGGGTTGATGAACACTTTAAAAGTTATCGTGTTTGTTGCTGCTGGCTTTGCTTATTTACAACACAGCGCGTTGATTTTAATTATGTTGGTGGGCGCATTATTTGGAAATCTCTTGGGGCGTGTTTTGCGCACTCGGATTAATGAAAAAATAGGCGTTCAAGTCATACGCTGGGTTATTAGCGTTTTAGCCATTCAATTAATCGTGATGACCATCATCAAATTGACTTGATGGTTTCATTCAAACCATTTAAATATTCAAACAACCCACTTGATAGTTGAATGAACGGAGTAAATTATGAACAAATTGTTATTGGTAATGACCCTAATCTTGGGTATGGATATGGCATCGGCTCGTGATGTTTCTGAATTGTCAGATCCGATTGTGGCATATGTGGGTGTGATTGCAAAACATGCGAACACCCTCGCTTTGACCGATGTGCAACAAGCCGAGTTGAAATCTTGGAAAGCAGTCGCTCAACCGAAACGCGAGGCTATGGAAGACAAAGTGGTTCAAGCACGCACTCAGTTGCGCGATATGATTAACACAGGCGCACCGAAAATCAAGCGCGTACAACTGGCAAACAAAATTGGCAGAATGGAAGCTCAGTTGGTGATGTTGCGCTCGAACTGCACCGACCATTGGCGTAAGGTGCTCACGCCAGAGCAATTTGGTACAGTGGTTGAGTTGGCAAAATCTGTGACAGTGGTTAAATAAGTCGATTTTAGAGCAACCCAATGGCGTAAGAAATGAACCGTCATATTGAACGCACCACTCGATATTTCAGTGAGTACAGACTTTACAAAACTTAACATCGCGGCAATAATTGGGTAACATGTAGAGCGCACCATGAAATTGCAATTTTGCACGCAATGATTTAAGGAGATGTGATGAATACGCAATTAAAACCACGCACGTGCTGGATTCAATTAAGCGTACTGGTAACGGGTTTAGCCCTATTGGGCGGATTGATGACGACGGCTTATGCCCAACAATCCGATGTGTCAACCTTGAGTGCTCAAGAAGTCAAAGGTCTATTGCACATGGTGGAAGAGGAAAAACTGGCGGGTGATGTTTATCAAACCCTGTACACAAAAACAGGTTTGCTGAATTTTAAAAACATTGCGGCCTCCGAACGCAACCATCAGTCAGCACTGCAAAGCATTTTACGTCAATATGGTATTACAGACCCAACCGCGGGCAAAGGGGTGGGTGAGTTCACCCAACCTGCGTTCACAGAGTTGTACCAAAACTTAGTCAACACTGGTGCTCAATCTCATATAGACGCGCTCAAGGTGGGGCTAAAAATTGAGGACTTGGACATTGATGATTTGCAAAAGGAAATGGCGCATACTCAGCGAGCAGACATCAAACGCGTTTATGACAACCTCACGCGTGGTTCGCGCAATCATCTGCGCTCGTTTGACCGCACATTGCGCCAAATGGGACAAACGTACACACCCGAATTCATCAGCCAAGCACAATACGATGCCATCGCATCATCGGCGCAGGAAAAAGCTTATGGGCAAGGAGGTGGGCAAGGCTGTCGTCAAGAAAGTACCCAAGGGCGCGGGCGACAAAACGCTCAAGGCAGGAACCAAACGCAACGGATGCCTCAGTGCATCAATTGATGGTCAACCAGTTTATGGCTGGATGACACAGCAGTACTTCAAGCACATACGCACATCAGCGCGTATGTGCTTGGGTTTTTTTATTTATTAACTTTAAGGAGTTCACAATGTTGGCAAATGTATGTGGTATCGATAAAACCTTGCGCATCCTCGTCGGTGCGTTATTAATTGCTTGGGTCTTGTTTTTAGGCGGTCCAACATGGGCGTGGATTGGTCTCATACCTTTGCTCACGGGCATATTTGGCAGTTGTATTTTATACAAATTGGTTGGCATCAATACCTGCAAAAAATCATCATAAATATTCAACGTTATTATCAATAAAGGAAAGCAATGAAAGAAGTTCATTTTCAAGAAAAATATCCCCTGACTGTGGTTGAAGTACTGAAAACCGAAACCACCTTCGCAGATGCCCCGCAAATTGTTGCGTACTTTGAAGAAAAAATCAAAACCACCGATAAAGTTGTGTTTATTGGCACTTTTGACCATTACGCACACACCACGAATATCGGTGGCGACATTGCCCCTGAAATCAAATCGGCATTCAATGTGGTATTTTGCTTCGGTCACGCCCTACCCAATCCGATGGTCTTGGCGGTGCGCCCCCGCTCGATTGGGATTGCCGATTTGGGCGATAAATTTGTCGTGAGTTTTATGGATGCCCCGATGAAACCTGCCAACGATGCCATGCAAGCATGGGCTTTGGGTTTGCGCAACCGACAAAATTAAAAGGGAGAATGTCATGTGGCGACTGTTATCGTGGGTGCAGCAAAACCTCACTTGGAGCATCCCAACGGCAATGATTGCAGGTTTGTTGTTTGGCTATGGTGTCGATGCGGGCTTTCTGAAGTCTTTGATTTTACCGCTGACCTTCCTAATGGTCTATCCGATGATGGTCACCATGAATATCAAGGAGTTGTTCAAAGCGGGCGGTACAAAAGTGCAAATCACCGCACTACTGATGAACTTCATACTCATTCCCGCATTGGGTTATGGATTGGGCTTGCTGTTTTTTGCTGATGCGCCCTTAATCCGCTTGGGTTTGCTATTGACCAGTTTATTGCCCACCTCGGGCATGACCATTTCTTGGACAGGTTTTGCCAAAGGCAATGTGCCTGCGGCCGTCAAAATGACGGTGATTGGTTTGATTATGGGTTCATTGCTTGCGCCTTTGTATTTAAGCACATTGCTCGGCGCGGTGGTGCAAGTGCCCATGCAAGACGTGTTTGTACAAATTTTGGTGATTGTTTTTGTGCCGTTGGTGTTGGGATACTTGACCCAAAAATGGTTGGTTGGCAAACATGGGTTGGAGCACTACAACGCAAAAATCAAGCCCAAATTCCCACCTATCTCAACCCTCGGCGTGCTGGGCATCGTGTTTGTATCGATGGCACTCAAAGCCCATGCGATTATTGACCATCCGAGTGTTTTGCTCAATTATTTGATACCGCTGGTTTTAATGTATGCGATTAACTTCGCGCTCAGCACCGTTATTGCCAAAATGATGTTTAACCGAGGCGATGGCATCGCTTTGGTGTACGGCACGGTGATGCGCAATTTATCAATTGCGCTGGCGATTGCCTTGGGGGTTTTTGGTACTCGGGGCGCGGAAGCAGGCTTGCTCATCGCACTGGCTTATGTGGTGCAGGTTCAGGCGGCAGCATGGTACGTCAAACTCTCGCCCAAGTTGTTTCCTACAAAGGCTTAACCCAACTCATGGTTAACAGGTTTTTAACCAAGAACAAAAGGAGTTCATATGCAACAGCGACACAATCTTTATTCTTCGAGCCCTGACCGTGGCGACTGTGATTGCCATGCGCCATCATCTGAGCCGGCAACGGCGTTGTCGGCTCAGGAAATTGCGGATTTGTTGCATATGGTTGAGGAAGAAAAACTTGCGGGCGACGTTTACGAAACTTTATATGAAAAAACAGGGATTCAAAACTTTGGCAACATCGTGCAAGCCGAACGTCGCCACCAAAGTGCAGTTCAAAGCCTGCTCAAACGTTATGGCATAGCGGATCCAACCCTCGGAAAAGGACTGGGCGTGTTTGAAAACTCAGTGTTTGCCGACTTATATCAAGTGCTCATCACGCAAGGTCAGCAGTCCATCGCGGATGCTTTAAAAGTCGGTGCAAAAATCGAAGATTTGGACATCGCTGATTTAAACCATTTGCTGGCAAATTGCCAACGCAGTGACTTTTTCCGAGTGTACGAAAACCTCAATCGTGGCTCACGCAACCATTTACGTTCATTTGACCGTGCATTAAAAACGCACACCCAAGAATGCTACACACCTGAACACATTAGCCAAGCCCAATACGATGCGATTGTCAGTGCGCCACATGAACAAGGTCGCGGTTGCCAAGAACACAGTCAACAACGAGGACGCGGTCAGGGGCGCGGTCGTGGTGAGCGCTCAATCTGTTAAAAGGAGAATTAAAATGAATTCATCTAATCAACAAACCACCCAAGACGTTAACGATACACACTGTACGGGTGAAACACTGGACACACAACGACGCGCTTTATTGAAAGCAACGGGTGGGGTTGGTATGCTGGGTGCTGGTGCGTTTGTCACACCGATGGTGAGCAGCTTTAGCCCATCAGAGCGAGCCCGAGCGAGTGGCGCACCTGTGGAAGTGGATATTTCAGATCTCAAAGCAGGTGAGCAAAAAATTGTTGAATGGCGCGGTAAGCCTGTTTGGGTTCTGCGTCGCACCGAAGAAATGACAGCAAACCTGCATGCTCATGATGCGGACTTGGTCGATCCGAACTCACTTAAACCGTACAGCATGCCCGTGCCTGAATACTGTAAAAACCAATTTTTGTGTCGCGTTGAGCACAAAGACATCATGGTTATGGTCGCAGTCTGCACCCACTTAGGCTGCTCACCCGAATCAAAATTTAAAACGGGTGGTGGTGGTTCATTACCTGAAAATTGGCCAGGTGGCTATTTGTGTCCATGTCATGGCTCAACCTTTGATTTGGCAGGCCGTGTATTTAAAAACAAACCTGCACCACAAAACCTTGATATTCCGCCTTATATGTTTGTCACCGATAGCAAATTAATTATCGGTAAAGACGAAAATGGCGAAGCATAAGCAGAAAGCACTCGATGAACACACACACAAACACCGCACCATCACTTTATGAGCGCATTGGTGGATCCGAGAAAATACGCGAATTGGTCCGTCGATTTTACGATCTGATGGACTTAGAACCCAAATACCTTGAGTTGCGCGAAGTCCACGGCTCGACTCTGGAAGAGGCGGGCAATCGTCTGTACATGTTTCTCAGTGGTTGGCTGGGCGGACCCGATTTGTACACCGAGCAGCACGGGCATCCCCGCTTACGCTCGCGTCACTTTCCTTTCAAAATAGGCACGCTTGAACGCGACCAATGGGTCGCTTGTTTAATGCAAGCATGTGCCGAATTAGAGATTGACGAAGCGGTGCAAAAAGCCATGCTGCCACAAATCTACGCTTTGGCAGAATGGATGCGCAATCAAGACGACGCAATAGAAGGTGCCCCAATGCCACCCATGTACGCGCAACAAGACACAGAACGCGTCACCAAAAAACTCGAACAGTTGGCACAGACCTATAACACCTATTGCTCATATAGTCATTAATCAATAAGTTTTATAGTTTAATAGTCATAGGCTATGCAGCGCATTGGATAATGTCATTGGACAGCAGCGCATTCGCTTTATACAATAGAGGCATAAACAAATTCGATTCGGTTTATAAGCAATGGCTTTATTGTGATCGTTATTTTATTTTTTAATCTATGTTAAAGGAGCACTCAATGGAAGTATCTCAAACAGTTTATGGTTTACCGCAAATCAATCAGCCTGCCCCAGATTTCAATGCTGTGACCACATCGGGTCAACGCACACTGGCAGATTACAAAGGCAAGTGGTTGATTTTATTTTCGCACCCTGCGGATTTTACCCCAGTGTGTACCACTGAATTTATGGGCTTCGCACGCAACTTTGAAAAGTTTCAAGCAATGAATTGTGAATTGCTCGGTTTGTCGATAGACTCATTGTTTGCCCACGTCGCATGGATGCGCAATATCAAAGAAAAATTTGGCATGGAGATTCCATTCCCAATCATCGAAGACATCAAAATGGATGTTGCCAAAGCCTACGGCATGATTCACCCTGGTGCAGCAGATACTCAAGCCGTTCGTGCAACGTTTTTTATCGATCCAAAAGGTGTTTTGCGTGCGATGGTGTATTACCCAATGAGCAATGGTCGCTCAATTGATGAATTCGTTCGTCTGTTAGAAGCCATGCAAACCAGCGATGCCAACGGCGTAGCCACACCCGAAGGTTGGGTACAAGGTCAGCCTGTTATTGTACCGCCACCGAAAACCGCCGCTGCCGCAGAAGCACGTGCTGGCGAAGGCTATGATTATGTCGATTGGTATTATTCAACCAAATCACTGTAATTTGTAAACTTAAGTCGCGTGACTGTTGGGCGAGTCCTTATTGAGCTCGCCCAGTTATCAATAGACAGAGAAAGAAATATTTTGACTACTTTAAAGAACGCACCCTTGATTGTACGCCGTTTGTATCAATTGGCATTTATGGATGGTTTTGCATTGTTGGGTTTGGTATTGATTGCGGTTCCGCTCAAACGTTGGGCGGATTTTCCTTGGGCGGTCAAAATTTTAGGCCCCATACACGGCGCATTGTTCATTATGCTAATCATTACACTTATCATTGCCGTGTCAAAAAAAGTCATTACCAAACCCTTGGGCACATTGATTTTCGTACTCGCATTCATTCCGTTCGGTGCTTTTTATGCCGATTATCTGCTCAAAAAATCTCAACCAACCGAGGACTTACAATGAAAAGCAACTTACGCGCACACTGGATGATGCTATTTACGCTGATGATTGGGTTTTTCTCTGTGAGTGTCCATGCCGAGATGCTGGGACTTGGGGCGCATCTGCCAAAATTCACGCTCAATGACCAATTTGATCGACCTGTTTTGATTGATTCGAATACGCAGTGGATTGTATTCAGTCAAGAAAAAGCCGTGAACGCTTTTGTCAGCGACTATATGAACGAGCAAGGTGCGCAGCAAATTCGGCAACGTGGCATCGTCTATGTCGCAGACATCAGCGGTATGCCAACCTTAGTGACGCGCATGTTTGCATTACCCAAAATGCGCAAATTGAGTTTCCCGATTGGCTTGGCACGTGATTCAAAAATATTAGCGGACATACCCCGCCGTAATGGTGCAGCAACCGTTTTGCGCCTGCGTTCAGGGGTGGTGCAAAATATTATCTTTGCAAATAACCCAGCGCAACTCAAACAAAACATCCAATAACCACCGCCATGAATCCATTGCTATGGGGCGTGCTCAGCCTCGTTGTGCTGCTCGCGCTGTTTGTCATCGGCATACACTACGGCTTTCGCATTCAACGCCCCAAACCCCTTCAGACACCTCAAGACTATGGCTTTAAGTACGAGTCGGTGCGCATTCCAACGGTTCATGGCAAACAGTTGCACGCGTGGTTTTTGCCCGCGCTGGACGCTACGCAAACCGTGGTCATCGCGCATGGTTGGGGCGCGCATGCTGAGTTGATGTTGCCATTGGCTGCGCCGTTTCGCAACGCGGGTTTGAATGTGTTGTTGTTTGATGCGCGCAATCATGGGCAAAGCGATGGGCATGGGTATTCATCCCTACCACGTTTCGCAGAAGACATTGAGCACGTCTTGGCTTGGTTACAAACCCATCGTCCCCATGCGTGTGACAAAATGGCTTTGCTCGGTCATTCAGTCGGTGCGAGTGCGTCTATTTTGGTCGCGTCGCGCAACGATAGTTTGGATGCCCTCATCAGTATTTCGGCGTTTGGACACCCTGAATGGGTGATGACACGTTATTGGCAAAAATTATTTTTCCCACGCTGGCTCGCGCGTGTTTTGAACCGTTACGTGGAATGGCTCATCGGCAACCGATTTGTCGATATTGCCCCGATACACACCATCACTCGAGTGCAATGCCCCGTGCTTTTGGTACACGGATTGACCGACACAGTCGTGCCCATCGCCGATGCGCGCGCAATTGTTCAGGCAGGTTTGAATGCGCAAAGAACCATACAGCTGTGTGAAATTGCCGATGCTGACCATGCTTCGGTGGATAAAATCGATGCGCACCAAGACACGCTGATACAGTTTTTGCGCCTTACGGGTTTTCGCTTGTAACGGCTTGCAAACGCGCTTGCAGTGTTTGCCAATGCGCCCGATAGTCATAAGTTCTGCGCGTGCTGCTCATCGCCAACGTGAGGGTGTTGCCCGTGGTATCAGGGGTGATGTGCAGCCACACCCGACGTTCACGGATAAACGCCATCGCAAGTGTGCCCAACACCAACATCAGCGAGCCGAGATAAACCCACCATTGCCCTGGTGAGCGTGTGACTTGCAACTCCGACGATTTGATTTCGGTGAAACTTTCCAATTCAAGATAAAACGGTGCTGGATATTGAGTGCCTTTGGTGTAACTATTGATGCTGTCATCAATAAACCGCTGGGTTTGCTCATTGTCCACTCGCGGCGCGAGTTGCGCTTGTTCGCGCTGTAGGTTGAGAATATGACTCGTCATGGTGTGAATCAAACCCGTGACACTCTGCCACATGCGCTCTTGTTCGATTTCAGGCAATTCACCCAGTTTGTCGGAGATGGCTGTGAGTCCACCTTCGCGAAACAACTGCATGATGGCACTCGCATTTTTGATATAGTCTGCGCGTTCGTTGGCTTGGAGGGACCGTGCGCTTGCCAAACGGTTGAGTGCTTGAAGCATAATCGACTCATCGTGTATGCCCGTTTGGATGCGCATATAGTCGCCTATGCTGGCGTCTGCATCGGCGGGAATGTGCCAGTTGGTAAAGTTGTTTTGCAAATCGTTGCGCTGCATACTGACGAAAAACGCTGCGCCGTTTATCATAATCGGCGACATGTAGTTGCGATACTCGGTTGCACCACCTTTGGAATCGCGCAAAACAAAATTGAGCATTGCACCAATGTTTTGAAAATCTTTGCGCGCACCTTTGGGGTTGAGTGCATCGGCAAAACCATTGTCTTGCTTGTGGTCCTCGCGCATGTCTTCAACGTTAATCGGTTTGAAATCACGCCATTCGATTTGGTATTTCTCGTTGTCAATCGTTAACGTCTGGTCATCCAACATGCTCGCGTCTTTGCGCAACACAGGTAAATGTGCGTCGCGCAAAGGATGAATCGCCAGTTTGAATTGTGAGCCGCCATCACCGAAACTCGACTGATACACCGCCACACCTTTGTAGCGCAAGGGGTGATTGACTTCGATGGTTTGCTGGAACTGCTTGCCATTGTCTTTATCGGTCACGGTGACTTCAGAGGCAAAGCGTTTGGGCATGCCCGTACTGTAATAATCCACAATGAAGCGATTGAGGGTGATGTCAAACGGTAGGTTTTGCACCAACACATGATTGGCATCGGTGTAAAGTGCGACATAGTCGACCGTTTGTCCCTCGGGAATGCTGATGTTGCCACGGTAACTCAAGGTGTCGGGTTTTAAAGTCGCCGACTCGGGCACTTGCAGCGCAGGCAGAGTCAAAGGTTGTTTGCCAAAAAACCAAACCTGCGCTCGGATGGACAATTCAGAATCCATCAGCCCACCCAAGCAAATCACAATAATCGCCAAATGCGTCAAAATATAACCCAAACGATTGAAACGTCCGCGTTTCGCCGAAAAATAAATATGCGTGTGCCCGTCTACCGTTTCTTGTGCTGCGCGCACTTGATAGCCCAATCGCTCGAAGGTCTCGGCGCACCGTGCGGTCAGACGCGCACCATCGGCATCGCTGTGCCACTGCGCGTGCTCAGGTAAATGCAATAAACTACGGGTGCGGTTGTGTTGTTTGAAACTGCGCATCTCGCGCAACATTTTGGGCGTATTGCGAATCAGGCAAATGCTGGTTGACAGCAATAAAAAAACCAACAAGCCCAAAAACCACGACTGGTTGTACACATCATCCAAACCGATGTGCACAAAAATCTTTGCCCAAAAATCGCCAAATTGATTGGTGTAATTGATGTGCGGCTCGTTTTGCTTTAACAGCGTGCCAATCGCACTGGCGATGGCGACGATGGTCAGCATACTCACCGCAAAACGCATGGAGCCGATGAAATCCCAAAGTTGTTTCAAAAATTTCAATGTGGGGTTTCCTATCAATGGGTCTCGAGTGGGGCGTGGGGCGGTTTGAAAATTTTTAGTCAGGTACGCAGACTTTGCCCGCGAGCATCGCACGGATGGTTTTATAAACCAGCAGCGCAATCACACAAGACACCAAGGCAAACAATGTCCATGCCAACACTAAAAATACGCCATGCATCGGGCTGCTGTGCATTGCTTGTGCCATCATAAATGAAGCAATCGTGATGGCTGCGAGCGGAAAAGAGTACGCCCACCACGGTAAAGAAAATTGCAACACGGTAAATTTTTTCACGCGATACAACAGCATTGCTGTTATAAAAATCGCCACGTAATATAAAAATAGTCCGAAGTGGTCTACACCCGTTACTACACCGTGCGTGAGTTGTAGATAGGCCACAAAGCTCAAGGCTGGGGGTGAAATCATTATAAACAAGGTGGGTAAGAGCTTAGTTGGGATGGGTGCGTGAAAAATCATGCGGTACATGATAATGGTTTGCAATACCACCCAAAAAAACAAACCATAACTTAAGAAGAACCAAAGCAACTCTACTGACGCGTGGTGGATGCCCGAAATCGGTACAATCACATTGCCGACCACAGGGATGAACCAAGCAGGGGTAATCATTGAGACGTTGAGGTTTTCGTGAAACATCCATGCAGTCAAAATATGAATGGTGAATAAAAACTGCATGGATGCACCCACAGCCCACATAACTTTTGACAATATCGGCGAGAATGAAAAATATACCTCCGCCATAATCAGCAAACCAATCGAAATCGCAGGGAAAAACGCGTGGCGCACGGGGTGATTGAATTCATGTTTGACGGCGTTGGGATAACGCATGAATTTTAGCAAATATGTCATGCCCACCAGTAATAAAACCAGTGTGGATACCACCGTCATTAAAAGCGTCAAGGCAGGCATCCCCGCCGCTTTGGTCGCCAAAGTATAACCACCCAAACCCATGACGCTGGTAAATAAAGTAATGGGAAAGTGCTCTAAGCGAGAGTGTCCAGCCAACATATCAACCTCTGAAATCATTAAAATAATATTTTACTATGACGCTTGCGGCTGCTCAAAGGTTTGCATTTCATTGAGAACCGAGTGCGAAGTGGGCAAGTCGGACTTGCCCACCCTTGCCCACCCATCAAACCGATACATTCATGGGCATTTGTCCTCAATGCTTTTCGGGCTCTTCGTCTTCCCAACCTGTAATCATGGTCTTAATATGCGCCAAGGGTGTGTGTCCCGTGGTGGTCAAATACACATGCACGATGACGAATATCAGCATCATAAACGCACCCGCTGTGTGCGCCCAAGCCACCCATTGCAATGACATAATGGCTTTCAGACTGGGCGACCAGTACGCATAAAACAGATAAAACAAACCCGAAATCCAAATCACAGGTGAGACAATTTGCAACAAGCCCAAATACGCCAAACCTTGCAATGGATTGTGCTTGGCCTCCGCAGTTTTGTGGTACGGATTAGGCTCGCCGCGAAACATGTCAATCGCATAGTAACGCACCATCACCATACTGGCTTTGACACGGGGCAAATACTGTCGCCACTCACCCGTGGTGAATTGCCAAAAAATCGTGATGAACCACAGCAACAACAATGCCCACGCAGATAAGGTATGCAAATTCACCGCCTTACCAAAGCCGAATAAGGTGTAAGTACCATGAATTTCAAATCCCGTGATCAGCATGAATATCACCAAAAATGCCTGCGACCAATGCCAAAAACGCTCATATTTTTTATACAGATAAATACGCCCCTTGTGGTCTTGATGACCGCGTTCTAATTTATGTTCCGACATGGTGTTCTCCTTAGTCGCTGGATTTTTGATGGGTTTTACGTGTCATCACGCGACCAATGGTGTGGACGATGACAAAGGCAATCGCACCGACAACGCCCAACCAACCGAGGATGTCCAACCACTTGAGGTGGTCTTGACTGCGTCCTGGCATATACACGCCGTGGGTAATACTGGCCAAACGCCCACGTACTTCAGGATTATCGCCATGGTTGGCTGCATCTGATTTGCCATTGGCATTGCTGTGGCATTGCACGCAAGATACGGCTTTGTCTTTTGGCGCAACCATGTGGGTAATTGGCCAGAGCATTTCCGTATTCACAAAACCATATTTGCCACTATAAGGTTTGCCCGTGGCTTGTGCACCCGTGGTCAAGGCTTTTTGCCAATCAAAGTTGTACCAGAGAGCTGTATCGTCTGGAATCGCGGTGTGTGGAACCAATAAAGTGTTGTACTCAAGGTCATAAGGTTGTTTGCCTTTAAAGCGCTTGATTGGCCAAATACGCGACTTGCCATCATTGGGGTCGCCGTAATAGGTGTTAATTGCGACTGTTTTGGACGGGTCGATTTTGTCGTCTTGAGTCAACCATGTGGTCTCGCCGTTGAACCACAGGTATTCGGGCGTGACGTTTTCACCATACACAAACGAGCCTTTACGTCCGTCATAGACCACATGTCCATGCGCGTCTTTGCGTGTAACTGGTTTGCCATAACCCGTGTTTTCACCTGCTTTAGACCAGTCCCATTGCATTTTTGTAGCGATTCCACCGCGCGCAAACGCAGGAATATGACAGGATTGGCATGCCAATTTATCCGTATGCGCGTTGAGTAAATTGACACGCAATAAACTCTGCTTGTGTGGCTTGTCACCGTGGCACGATTGACACGTCGCAGGATTGCGACTCCCCATCGCTGCACCACGAATCATCGCGCCGTGCGGGTCGGAGGCGGTCATACTGATGCGTGAGCCTGCGATTTTATGCCCCTCGGATTTATGACAGGTCGCGCAGGTAAATCCCTGACCACCCGCTTCTTTACTCGCCATGTGCACGTCCAAATCTTTGGGTGCTTTGTCAAGTGACGAATCCAAATCACCGTGCTTCACCCCATCGCCACCGCCACCTGCATAATGACAACTACCACAAGTTTTGGTGCTGGTTTTACCTATGGTTTGCGCGACTTTGGCCAAATCAACGGGCTCAAGAAATTTCCCTGAACCAACGGGTGACTCTTCACGTTCCATGCGCGGATAACCCGCATTACCCAAAGGTTTGACATAACCGCCTTTGTTGTGGCACACCAAACAATCCACTTTTTCCTGCGCTTTAAAGTCGAAATGATCGTCTTTCCAACCATAACCGACGTGACAACCGTTACAAAACGCTTGATTGGATTTGTCACCAATACAAAAGCCGTTGAGCATGGTTTTTTTACCAATGGTTTTGCCGTCCTTGGGGTTTTTATACTCCCACGTCCAATGGCGAGTATCCATCACCTGCTTGGCTGCCTCGGTGTGACAAGTCAAACAAGCCTTGGTTACTTCTTCTGCAGATTTAAAAGGCCCTTGCAATTGTTTGAACTTGCTGTGATCGGTGGTGCTGTTTTTGTTGGGCTCTGCCATTGCCACTGTCAATGGCAAGACAAGCAACATCAACACCAAAGACCAATGCCTCTTTATTCGCCATAAGTGAGATGGTTTTAGAGCGGTGTTGTTATCATTCATCTTGGTTCCCCTATTACCCTAATTTGAGCCGTCTGCGCGCCCTTTGGCAAGTTTAAAAAACGGTATTTTCAGTACTGTGTGAAAAACTTGTGCATTCTAACAAAAAGTAAATGCAAAGTCAGTATAAGAATATATTCAACAGTTATCAAGGTATGAATCAATCACTTTTTCTAAAGCGTGCTGATGTTTTGCTTATGAATTGGGCTGACTGAAAAACAAGGAGAAACCGAAACTTGGATTTTTTGCGCGCACAAAGCACAAAGCCCCGTCAATATGTATCGACAGGGCTGTTGTTTTGGGGGTGTGGCGGATGTTAATCGACTGACAGTGCTTGCTCAATGTCCGCAATGATGTCATCGACATGCTCAATGCCCACCGACAAACGCACCATGTCCTCCGACACGCCTGCGGATGCGAGTTCTTCGGCGTTGAGTTGACGGTGGGTGGTCGATGCAGGGTGACACGCCGAACTTTTTGCATCGCCGATATTGACCAATCGGGTAATCAGTTGCAGTGCATCAATGAATCGTGCGCCTGCTTCTGCGCCACCTTGCACACCGAAAGACAAAATACCAGAGGCTTTGCCGCCCAAGTATTTTTGCACCAAAGCGTGTTGTGGATGAGTGCTCAAGCCTCCGTAATTGACCCATTTGACTTTCGGGTGCTGTTCCAAATACTGCGCCACTTTGAGCGCGTTTTCGCAGTGACGCTCCATACGCAAGGGTAAGGTTTCAATTCCCTGCAAAATTAAAAAGGCGTTAAATGGCGAGAGGGCCGCGCCTGTGTTGCGCAGTGGCACAACCCGCGCACGGGCGATATACGCCGCCGCGCCAAGGGCTTCAACATAGTTCACGCCGTGATAACTGGGGTCGGGCGTATTCAAAACAGCGAAACGCTCTTTGTGCTCGCCCCAAGGAAATTTTCCGCTGTCGACAATCGCACCACCGATGCTGTTGCCATGACCACCGATGTATTTGGTCAATGAATGCACCACGATGTCCGCGCCATGCTCGAACGGACGCAACAATATCGGTGTGGCGACGGTGTTATCGACCACCACAGGCACACCATGCTTGTGCGCAATCGCGCTGATGGCTTGTAAATCAATCACGTTACCCAATGGATTGCCAATGCTCTCGGCGAACACGAGTTTGGTCTTGTCATCAATCAGTTGTTCAAGTGCAGCGGGATCGCGGTAGTCAAAAAAGCGCACTTCAATACCTTGTTTGGGCAAAGTGTGTGCAAACAAATTATACGTTCCACCATACAGAGTCGATACCGAAACAATGTTGTCGCCCGCCTGCGCGATGGTTTGAATCGCGTAGGTAATCGCCGCCATGCCCGATGCGAGCGCAAGCGCGCCGATGCCGCCTTCGAGTTGCGCCACGCGCTCTTCAAGCACCGCAGTGGTCGGGTTCATGATGCGCGTGTAGATATTGCCCTGAACTTTGAGGTCAAACAAATCCGCGCCGTGTTGGGTGTTGTCAAACGCATACGAGGTGGTTTGATAAATCGGCACAGCAACTGCCTTGGTCGTGGGGTCGGGGCT
>OCVT010000204.1_pt1 | contig 22478 bp, 24 predicted proteins | sample 1539111 | NCBI WGS metagenome assembly OCVT01 (sample SAMEA3991482, study PRJEB22521) | metagenome | biome: anthropogenic terrestrial biome; feature: sewage plant; material: raw primary sludge | place: Sweden | collected 2012-09-26 | reverse complement strand
AGCGCACGCATCTCATGGCGATCATACAACATGGCACCATTAACAACACCGGGATGAGAATCGGCAAAATGCTTTAGATTCTGGTAATGGGTAGTTATTACAGCCCATGCACCCTTTGAACAAAACTTATCCAATACACTCTCGGCAATGGCGCCACCAATCTGCGGTTCGGTACCTGTACCAAACTCGTCGATAAGGATAAGGGTGCGGTCTGAGGCCTGCTTCATCATATTCTTCATATTCAGCAGATGTGAAGAGTAGGTAGACAAATCGTTTTCAAGACTCTGCTCATCTCCGATATCCATCATCACGTCATCAAAGATTCCACAAGTGGAGCGCTGGCTGACAGGAATAGGAAGACCACACTGCAACATATACTGCAACAGACCTACTGTCTTGAGACAAACAGACTTACCACCGGCATTAGGACCGGAAATAATAAGAATGTGCTTCTCTGAATTGATGTTTATACCCAACGATACAATTTTATCGCCATTAGCAGACAATCGCTTTTCAAGCAAAGGATGCCTTGCCTCAATCCAATCTATATTTGGAGACTGCTTAACTTCAGGAGATATGGCGTGAAGGCCCTTTCCTAATTCTACTTTGGCATTTATGAAATCCATGATGCCAAGGAAATTAAACGAGTCGAGGATTTCTCTAACGTTTGGTCGAACATGATCGGTTATAAGTGTGAGTATTCTTATTACCTCTTGACGCTCATCAGCTTCTAGTTCACGAATTTTATTATTTGCCTCAACAACCTCTGCTGGTTCTACAAAGACAGTTCTACCAGTAGCACTCTCATCATGAACAATACCGTTTATACGGCGTTTCAATCCAGGAGCAACAGGTATCACCAATCTGCCATCACGCATTGTAGGAGTGACATCCTTATCAACAATGCCATCAGCCTGCGCAGAACGCAAAATACCATACAAAGTACGAGACACAGAGCCCTCAGCCTTAGTAAGAGCGCTACGCAGTCTAAGTAATTCAGGTGAAGCATTGTCACGCATGTGTCCAAACTTATCTATCACCTGATCTATACGCTGAATAAGATTTGGGAATGTAGCAATTCCATCCGACAAAAGAAACAATGCCTTTCCAACAGCATTTTCGATTTCATCAGGATGCAAAATACCTACAATCCTATTAATCGTGTCAAGACTTTGGCGGAGATTGAAAAATTCTTCTTCCTCAAGATGAGTATTGGCAATGCGGGCACGCTTCAAACACTCGCGCAGATCATAGATATTGCCCAATGGAAAATCGGGATTTTCCTTAAGAAGCGCAGCCAACTCACGAGTTTGGTCATGAAGTTCGTTGACTAGCGCATAGTCTGACGAAAATTCCATAGCGTCAACCTGTGACTTGCCAAGCGTGGACAAACAACGTTCACGCAACATATTACGTATATCGGTAAATCCGATTTTATCTTCAAAATTATCAGGATAAATCATAAATGACATTACTTTGGTGCAAAGATACAACTTTTTGGTAGAAAGCAAATAGCTTTAAAGTTTAAAGTTACCCGACAGATAACGAAAGTTTTACGTTTAAAAAGTAAAAATAAGACAAAAAAGTAATCTTGTTATGAATTTATATGATAGAAAATAATTATCTTTGCACTGTTTATAAACATAAATTCAGTTAATGATTAATATTAGTGCCATAAATCAGACAAAGGCATTCGCGCGACAGGATGGAGCACTGCTCTCCTTGTTGTGGATTTCTGCATTTGCATTTACAATTTTAACTCCACAATCAAGCATTGGGGGATTACTAGCTTTATCAACACCATTCTTCGTTGCATGGAGAATGATAAGTTTCAAAAACTACGCTTTAGAAGGAAACATGTCTTATAGAAAAGGACTTGTTTACTGCATGTATACTTTTTTCTACAGTTCACTGATATTCGGAGTTGCACAATTCATCTACTTCCGATTTTTAGACAACGGAAGATTCATGGGAACTATAAGTACGATGATGATGACCATGCAAAGTGCATACAAGCAAAACGGTATTGAGACAAAAGAAATTAATGACGCAATGACGCTTATCAACGCCATGACACCTCTTGAACTATCATTCATGATAATGATGTACAATCTGGTGATCGGTTGGATAAGTTCTATATTCATTGCGGCATTAACAAAATTAAAAACCAAGAAATAAAAGTTTGAGAAGAAAATGGATATAACTATTGTAGTACCTCTTTACAACGAGGAAGAATCACTGCCAGAACTACACGCTTGGATTCAGCGTGTGATGAAAGCCAACAACTATAGCTATGAAATAATATTCGTGAACGACGGAAGTACCGACAAATCATGGAATGTGATTGAGAATCTAGCTGAAAAAGACAATAACGTAAAGGGATTGAAGTTTCGCAGAAACTACGGAAAGAGCCCTGCCCTATATTGTGGATTCGAAAAAGCACAGGGTGACGTCGTTATCACTATGGACGCAGACTTGCAGGATTCGCCAGACGAGATACCTGGACTATACAAAATGATTACTGAAGAGGATTATGATCTTGTTTCGGGTTACAAACAGAAAAGATATGATCCGATTACAAAGACTCTTCCAACAAAACTCTTCAATGCCACAGCAAGGAAGATAAGCGGAGTTCATAATCTGCATGATTTCAACTGCGGACTTAAAGCATATCGTAAGGACGTTGTTAAAAATATAGAGGTATACGGAGAAATGCACAGATATATACCTTACTTAGTAAAGAACGCCGGATTCGACAAGATTGGAGAAAAGGTGGTTCAACATCAGGCGAGGAAATACGGAAGCAGTAAATTCGGACTTAACCGTTTCTTCAATGGATATCTGGACTTGATCACACTTTGGTTCCTAAGCAACTTCGGAAAGAAGCCTATGCACGTGTTCGGATTCCTTGGTTCGATAATGTTCATGATTGGTTTGATAGCAATTATATGCATTGGTGCAGACAAAGCTTATGCTTTATACAACGGTATTCCACAAAGACTTATCACTGCATCGCCATATTTCTACATAGCACTGACAACGATGCTTTTGGGAAGTCAATTCTTCTTGGCAGGATTCCTTGGTGACCTGATAAGCAGACAGAACCCTTCAAGAAATGACTATCAAGTAGATAAAGAAATATAGAATGAAGAAAAACGGAGGATGGGATTTAACATTATCCCTATACATATTGATAACAATATTTGTTGTAGCGGGATGTTCGAGCATTGACTGTCCGCTAAATAATCGTGTGTATGCAAAATACAAACTAGCAGGTGATGTTAAAACGCTGACGGATTCTCTGACCTTATCGGCAAACCTAGGTGACGGCAACGACTCTGTGATTATTAATAAATCAGTAAATACAGACAGCTTTCAACTGCCAATGAGCTATCAACGCAGCGAAGACGTATTCTTTATGGAAATAAAAAATACAACGGGTTCTCAGTTTGATACGATAAAGGTGAGCAAGACTAATACTCCTCATTTTGAAGCAGTAGATTGTAATCCAGCCATCTTCCACGTAATAACCGGTGTGAAATACACCAAAAACAGAATAGACACAATTGTCATAAATAATTCAAACGTAACTTACGATGCTACAAAGAGTACATTCCTCATACATTTCAAGAATAGCAGCAGTAATTAGTGTTGTCATGCTTACTTGCCTTACGGCTAACGCCCAACAAGGTAAAAAGAAAATCGTGACGATAGCTCCTGATACCATTCCACTATTCAGAGGCATTGCCATTTCCACAGATCTTGTAGGACCTGCACAATTGGCATTCGGCAGCTATGGACAATATCAGGCTGCAATGAGAGTGAATCTTAAAGACAAATGGTTTCCTATAATAGAATTAGGTATAGGAAAAGCTAACGCGGAGGATGTTACTACAAGATTGAATTATAAGTCGACTGCTCCATACGGCAGAATAGGTATGGACTGGAATCTTAGTAAAAACAAGCATGATATATATCGTGTGTATGGAGGTTTCAGATATGCTTATACATCTTTTAAATATGATGTAAGCAGTCCTGGAATAGTTGACCCGGTATGGGGCGACAAGACGGACTTTAATGCCAAAGACGTGAGCTGCACGTATCATTGGCTTGAAGCTGTATTCACAATAGACGCAAAGATATTTGGACCAGTGAGAATGGGATGGAGCGTGAGATATAAGCGCAGATTGTTTCATACACACGGAGACATCGGAGAAGCGTGGTACGTGCCAGGATATGGTAAAAGTGGCAACAGCCGACTTGGTGGAGAATTTAATATAACAATAGAACTATAATGAAAGGAAAAAAGAAAACATACGCACAAGTTGCATTTCTACTGGCTCTTATAGTCGGTACTGTTCTGATCGTAAAGCAACAGAGAGATATGCCTTATCAGAAAGACGAGGGGTTTATCTTCGGAACTGTGTATCACGTTACATATCAATATGATAAGGACCTTAACAATGAAATCATTGCTGAACTTAATAAAGTTGACTGTGAATTTTCAATGTTCAACAAGAAATCTACTGTTGCAGCCTTCAATAACGGTAAAAAAGTCGAAGCCAGTGATATGTTTATGAATGTGCTGACATTGTCACAAGACGTGAGCAAAGACACTAATGGTGCTTTTGACATCACAGTTGCTCCACTTGTAAATGCATGGGGATTTGGATTCAAACACCAGAAGATGCCTGATCAGCAACAGATAGACAGTCTGAGAAAACTCGTGGGAATGCAATATATCAATGTAGAGAAGTTGAACGGGAAGACATATCTTTCTAAGAAACTTAAAAACATGATGCTTGATTTCAGCGCTGTTGCAAAAGGATTTGGCAGTGACGCTGTAGCAACCGTAATGAGACGCCACGACATAAAGAACTATATGGTTGAGATTGGCGGAGAAGTGGTTACAAGCGGTTTGAGCGAAAAGCGGTTGCCTTGGAAGATAGGAGTTACCCAACCTAGCGATGACAGTCTGAACACAAATCAGGAACTTCAAACGGTGTTGAATATCACAGACAAGGCTATGGCTACAAGTGGAAACTATCGTAATTTCTACTACAAAAACGGTAAGAAGTACGCACATGAAATAGACCCAAAGACTGGCAGACCAGTACAGCATAGTCTTCTGTCATCAACAGTTTTGGCGAACAGATGTGCTGAAGCTGACGCCTATGCAACAGCATTCATGGTATTGGGAATAGAAAAATCACAAGTTGTGCTGAAAAGGCATCCTGAATTGATGGCATATTTTATATATGTTGGCAAAGACGGCAAGAACAAAGTGTGGTATACTCCAGCTTTACAGAAAAAGATAGAGAAATAAATATATGGAAAACGAATTTCAATTATACAGCAAACTCTTATCTCTGCCTTTATTTCAAGGATTTGGAAAAGCAGACCTTGGAGATGTTGTGGCACATACGAAATTCGATTTTCATAAATACGAGCCAGAAGAAACCATTATAGATGAAAACGAAAACTGTAATCATCTTATGTTTCTTCTTAACGGCATTGCTGAAGTTGTGACTATTGCTGCCGACCATTGTTACCAAATTATTGAGGACATTTCATCACCAGAAATACTACAGCCGGAAAGATTATTCGGGCTGATACAAAACTACACGAAGACTTTCAAGGCAAAGACAACTTGCAGAATATTGAGAATCGACAAAAACGAAGTGATGAGACTCAGCGATAATTACATGATATTCAGAATAAACATTATGAATATGCTGTCAACAGTGATACAAAAGCAAGAACGACAATTATTACGCAAATACCCAGAGAATCTGGAAGGTAGAATAATAAAATTTATCTCTGACAGATGCCTTAGACCAGCAGGAAGAAAAATCATCAATATAAAGATGACACAACTTGCAAAGGAAATAAATGATAGCAGACTGGATGTGTCTAAAGCATTAAACAGAATGGAAGAGATGGGAATTTTGGAACTTAAACGTGGTTACATATATATTGAAAAGATAGAAACTGCAATGATGCAGACACAGAAATTTGCAATATAATATAGAAATAATAACACTAGTTAGTATGATTAAGAAAGATAGACATAATACAAAGAGAATAAATCCATTTTTTAAAGACTACGGAACATTACATTATACAATTCCGTTTGCACGCATAAAAACCTCAGATTACGAAGAGGCATTCATGGAGGGCATAAAACGGGACGACGAAGAAATTGACAAAATAATCAGCGATACGTCTGAACCAACATTTGATAATACGATCTCAAGGATTGACAAAGAAAAAGGTGAACATTACTACGATTTGCTGGACAGAGTATCAAATGTATTTTCGTGCATGCTTAGTGCTAATACAAATGATGAGATGGACGAACTTGCACAAAAATTGAGTCCTATACTCACCAAGCATTCAAACGACGTGAGTCTTAACAAAAAGCTCTTTGAGAGAATAAAATATGTACATGAGCATCATCGTGAACTGACAGCGGAAGAACAGATTCTGCTAGACAAAAGCTATGACGGTTTCGTTAGAAGCGGTGCGCTATTGAACGATGCTGATAAGGATAAATTGCGCAAGCTCACTGAGGAATCAAGTATGATGTCGCTGCAATTTTCACAGAACTTATTGAAAGAGACCAAGGCTTACGAACTTCATATAACAAATGAAGAAGAACTAGACGGTCTGCCTGATACTGCAAAAGAGGCTGCGGCCCTAACGGCAAAGGAAAAAGAAAAAGAAGGTTGGATATTCACATTGGATTATCCTAGCTTTAGCCCATTCATGACATATTCCACAATGCGTAATCTACGTAAGGATATGTATATGGCTAGAAATACAGAATGTACTCACGACAATAGTGAAAACAATCTGGAAATATGCAAGAGACTAATAAACATTAGAAGGGAAGTAGCGCAACTGCTAGGCTTTGAGACATACGCAGACTATGCATTGAAACATAGAATGGCTAGTAATGTTGATAACGTATATAAGTTGCTTGACGACCTTATTGATGCATACAAACCTTATGCAAAAGACGAGGTTAAAGAGATTGAAGCTATGGCCAAAAAGATTGAAGGAGAAGACTTCAAACTGGAACCTTGGGACTTCAGCTATTACTCACACAAGCTGCAAATGGAAAAATACAATCTGGACGCAGAAATGCTAAGACCGTATTTTGAAATATCTAATGTGATAAAAGGTGTGTTCGGCCTTGCGACAAAACTATACGGAATAACATTCAAGGAAAATAAGAAAATATCGGTTTATAACCCAGACGTAAAAGCCTATGAGGTGTTTGATGAAGACGGTAGTTTCCTAGCTGTACTGTATGCTGATTTTCATCCAAGAAACGGCAAGCAAGGTGGAGCTTGGATGACTGAATTCAAGGGACAATGGATTGATTACAAGGGAAACAATAGTCGCCCACATGTGAGTCTTGTCATGAACTTGACAAAACCTACTGATGACAAACCTGCACTGCTAACACTTGGAGAAGTTGAAACTTTCTTACATGAATTCGGACACTCATTACATGGAATGTTTGCAAACACACGTTTTGAGAGCTTAAGCGGAACAAACGTATGGTGGGATTTTGTAGAACTACCTTCACAGTTTATGGAAAACTATTCTGTAGAGAAGGATTTCTTGCGTACATTTGCATTCCATTATCAGACAGGCGAGCCTATTCCTGACGAGCTGATAGACAGAATCGTTAAGAGTAGAAATTTCATGGCTGCTTACGGTTGCATGAGACAAGTAAGTTTTGGACTTCTTGACATGGCATACTACACAAAGAAAAATGAGTTTAATGAAGATATCATAAAGTTTGAAAAGAAAGCTTGGGAAAAAGCGATGCTATCAGAACAACTGCCTGACACATGTATGACCGTACAGTTCAGCCATATCATGGCTGGTGGATATGCTGCAGGATACTATAGTTACAAATGGGCAGAGGTTTTAGATGCTGATGCTTTCAGCGTATTCAAAAAGAATGGTATATTCGACAAGAAAACAGCTAAAAGCTTCAGAGACAATATACTGTCAAAGGGCGGAACAGAACATCCAATGGTTCTCTATAAGAAATTCAGAGGACAAGAACCGACCATTGATGCTTTACTGAAAAGAAACGGAATAAAATAATAGGTTCACAACGATATAAATAATAATCAATATGACTGCTGAGGAAAAACAAGAGAAGTTGGACTACAGGTACCTTCGCATGGCAAGGATATGGGCTGAGAACTCATACTGCAAACGCAGACAGGTAGGTGCATTGGTCGTAAAAGACAAGATGATTATCAGTGACGGATATAACGGAACGCCAAGTGGATTTGAAAACTTGTGTGAAGATGCCAATAACGTTACTCAACCATACGTATTGCACGCTGAAGCTAATGCCATAACGAAACTGGCACGAAGCAACAACAATAGTGACGGCAGTACCCTTTATGTCACAGCGTCACCTTGTATTGAATGTTCAAAACTGATTATACAATCAGGAATAAAGCGTGTGGTTTATGGTGAGAAATATCGACTGGAAGACGGTATCAACCTAATGAAAAAAGCAGGTATTGAAGTTATTTATTTAGGAGACAAAGAATAGAAGCATCATTGTCTTTATATGACAAGAGAGTTTTTAAACACGAAGCAGGTAACTGCTAAAAGAACAGAGAAATAATATTAAACAATATGGAGCAGAAGAAAAATAACCGATGGATGCCGCTAATTATGGCGCTATGCGTTGTGGCAGGTATTTTTATCGGAACATTTTATGCTAATCATTTTTCGGGTAACAGACTGAATATTATTAATTCAGGAAGTAACAGACTAAACAATTTACTGCACATCATTGATGACCAGTATGTTGACAAGGTGAACATAGATTCACTTGTAGACAAGGCGATTCCACAGATTCTGTCAGAGTTAGATCCCCATTCAGTGTATATCAGTGCAAAGGATGTACAATCTGCAAATGATGATTTGAAAGGTTCCTTCTCAGGTGTTGGTATCGAATTTACTATTCGTCAAGACACCATACACGTACAGAATGTCATAAAGAACGGACCTGCTGAACGTGCAGGTATATTGGCTGGTGACAAAATCGTAAGTGTGGACGGGAAGAGATTTGTTGGTAAAATAGTTACGAACGAAGAAGCTCAGCACAGACTCAAAGGTCAAAAAGATACAAAAGTAAAAATTGGTGTACAGAGATTCGGACAGAAAGCCTTTAAATATTTCACTGTTACAAGAGGTGAAATACCACAAAAGAGTATTTCTGCCACTTACATGATTGACAATGAGACGGGCTACATCAGAATAAAGAACTTTGGAGAAACAACTTATCCGGAGATGCTTATTGCATTAGCAAAACTTTCACAAGAGGGTTTCAGTAACCTTGTAATAGACTTGCGCGACAATACCGGTGGTTACCTTAACAGTGCCGTACAAATTGCAAATGAATTCCTACCAAAGAATAAACTAATTGTTTATACACAAGGTAGAAAGAGTCCAAGACAAGACTATCGCTCAGACGGTAAGGGTACATACCAGAACATACCATTGGTAGTTTTGATTAACGAGGGTTCTGCCTCAGCTTCCGAAATCTTCGCAGGAGCAATGCAGGATAATGACCGTGCAACAATCATCGGTCGCCGATCATTTGGTAAGGGACTTGTTCAGCAACAGATTGGATTCCCTGATGGAAGTATGATAAGACTGACAATAGCCAGATACTACACTCCTTCAGGACGCTGTATACAGAAACCATACGTAAATGGTGAAGACCCTGAATATCAGCAAGACCTTATGACTAGATATCAACACGGAGAATTCTTCTCTCAAGACAGCATAAAGCATGCAGGTCCAGCATATCATACATCAAACGGACGCACTGTTTATGGTGGTGGTGGTATCACTCCTGATATATTTGTGCCTGAAGACACTACTGGTGTTACATCATACTACAAACAGGCTGCGATGAGCGGACTGATTCTACAATTTGCATTTACATACACTGATGACAATCGTCCTAAGTTAAACAACTTCAAGGAGATGATGGAACTCAACGACTATCTAGTAAAGCAAAACACTGTAGATAAATTTGCGGCCTATGCAGACCTGCACGGATTACAACGACGTAACCTTATGATTGCGAAGAGCCATAAAATGCTACAACGCTATATCAACAGTAGAATCGTTTACAATATGCTTGACGAAGAAGCTTGGAATGAATACATAAATCAAGATGACCCTGTAATAGTAAAGGCCATGAGAGTATTCAAGAATAAGTCAGCTTTCCCCCAAAAACCAGTAAAGAAAGTTTTAAAAGGGAAAAAGATTGCAATGTTAGGTAAACATTTAGACAATGTTGGACTAAGGAAAAAATTAATTGCAAATGCTTAAGGCAGAATTAAGAAAAGATATAAGAGAGCGCAAGCGACAGTTCACTAGCCAAAAGCTAAGCGAACTGTCGCTTATGCTTATTAGTAAACTCCTTGACAATGACAAAATACAAAAGGCAAAGACTATTCTTATGTATTATTCAATGCCTGACGAGGTTAATACACATCAGGTTGTAGATACATTAGTTGCTTCGGGCAAGAAAGTGTTGTTACCTGTTGTCATCAACGGAGAAGAACTTGAGATTAGAGAGTATAAAGACAAAAACGACCTAAGAGAAGGTATTGCCTACGGCATAATGGAACCAGTAGGTAGAAAATATGAAGACTACAAAAATATAGACGTTGCTGTTGTACCAGGCATGAGTTTCGATGCCAATGGAAATCGATTAGGGCGTGGAAAAGGATATTATGACAGATTTCTTAAATATATACCACAAGCATATAAGATTGGTATATGCTTTAATTTTCAAAAGGTTGACATTGTGCCAACAGAGAAAACTGATATAAAAATGGACGAGGTGATTGACTAGAAGAATTTTATATCGGTGATAATCATCGCACCAACATTGTCATTAAGATGTTTGACAATTTTTGAGCGCATCATGCTAAGGTCTTGACGCAAAGCAGGATTAAGTATTTTCACGAATAGTGTTTGGTTCTTTATAAACTTTTCTCCGGTATACTTTGCGATAGAACTACCAACAACAGAATCCCATGAATCCATAAGACGCTTTTGTAGAAGTGGCGTCTCAAAACCCTCAGAGCGCAAAAGGCGCTTTAAGATTTCATCCAAAGTTTTTACATCGCGCTTAAACATTAATCTTTAATTTCGATTTCACCGTCATTGACGGAAAATAATTTATAATCAAACTCACCACTCGCCAGAATTTTGTCTAGATGATCACGATTGGTATCTGTAATGAAAATCTGACCGAAGTTATCTCCTGCAACAAGATTTACAATTTCTTCTACCCTATTTGTATCTAGTTTATCAAATATATCATCCAACAACAGCAGTGGTGTAGTGTTAGAAGAAGTTCGCTTCAAGAAATCAAACTGTGCAAGTTTCAGAGCCAATGCAAATGTCTTATGCTGTCCTTGACTTCCCTCTCGTTTCATTTGATAACCGTCAATAAGCATTTCTAAATCATCACGATGAACGCCATGCAATGAATAGCCTACAGCTCTGTCTTTATGGCGGTCTCTACGAATAACGTCAAGCAAATCACCACGTTGACAATGAGATATATAATTCAATGACACAGTTTCATGATTACCCGATATTCGATTATAAATCTTCTGAAAAATAGGAACAAGCGACTTAACGAACTCATCACGCTTATGATAAAGGATTTCACCATTTACAGCCATTTGCTCTTCCCATATTTCCATAATTGCGACATCAGGTTCGTCATCCATTTTCAATAAGGCATTACGTTGTTGTAAAGATTTATTATATGAAGACAACGCCTCTATATATGAATTATCATATTGCGAAATCACCATATCCATAAGCCTTCTGCGCTCTTCACTTCCACCTTCAATAAGAAGTGAATCTGAAGGAGAAACAAATATAAGCGGAACCAATCCTATGTGCTCAGACAAGCGGCGATACTCTTTTTTATTACGTTTGAAATGCTTTTTTGTTCCACGCTTCATTCCACAATAAATATTCTCAACATCACCATTATCTGTAATATAGCTACCGTCAAGAACAAAGAAATCCTGTTCATGAGTAATAACTTGTGAGTCAATCGGATTGAATGCGCTTCGACAGAAAGAAAGATAGTAGACCGCATCAAGAAAATTGGTCTTCCCTACTCCATTACTACCAATAAAACAATTCAATTTTGGCGACAGGCATACAGTTGTCTCTCGGATATTCTTATAATTTATTATGGAAAGTTTATTTAGTATCATAATATCATTTGCAAAGTTATCAGTTTTATAACGTAAAAACGAAAAAAAAATGAAATAAATTTCAATATGTGAGATTATTTACGTAATTTTGCGACGTTATACCACCCGTCCAATTCGGACAGGATATTGAAAAAGAAATAAATAAAAAAACAAAAATAATAATGGCAGACAAAAACCAACAGAGGGCATACAATAATGATTCCCTCTTAAATTCAGAGACTTTCTTCGATAAATACAAGAAAGCTATTATCATTGCTGTATTGGCAATTATCGTAATCATCGCAGGATACTTCATGTACAAAGCTTATGTAGGAGGTCCTCGTGAGGAGAAAGCAACTACCGAATTAGCAAAGGGACAGGTATATTTTAATGCAGAACAATTTGACAAAGCTCTTAACGGTGACGGTGCAACATTCACTGGTTTCGTTAATATCATAAATAACTATGGTGGAACTGATGCTGCAAATTTGGCTAATCTTTATGCTGGATTGTGCTATGCAAATCTAAACAAATGGAATGACGCTGTGAAATATCTTGATGAATATTCACCATCAGATGACGCGATGGTTAGTCCAGCAGCTGTTGCTGCACTAGGTAATGCTTATGCACACGTAAACCAGTTGGATAAGGCAATAAGCAGTCTTAAGAAAGCTGCCGATATGGCTGACAGCGAAGGCCAAGATGGAGTAAACAACAGTCTATCTCCTACATTCCGTCTTCAGGCAGCAATACTTCTCGAAAGTCAGGGAAAGAAGGAAGACGCATTGAAGATATATCAAGACATTAAATCTAAATACGTCAACTCTCCACTCGTTCAGAGTCAGGAAATAGATAAATATATAGAAAGAGCATCAAGATAATGGCAACAGCATTACATAACCTCTCAGACTACGACTTAAGTATGATACCTGATGCTAGCAACATGTGTTTCGGCATTGTTGTTGCTGAATGGAATCCTGAAATCACTGGAGCTATTCTTGACGGAGCAGTGAGTACGTTGGAAAAGCACGGAACTCTGCCTGAGAATATTCATGTAAGAACAGTTCCAGGAAGTTTTGAACTTGTTTACGGAGCACGCCAAATGATTCTTCACGGAGGATATGATGCTGTCATCATCCTCGGAAGTGTTATCAAAGGCGATACTCCACACTTTGATTATATATGTCAAGGTGTAACTTATGGTATAGCAAGACTCAATGCAACTCAGGAAATACCAGTAATCTATGGTTTGTTGACAACAAACGACTTGCAACAGGCTAAAGATAGAAGTGGCGGTTCACTTGGAAACAAGGGTGATGAATGCGCTATAGATGCCATAAAGATGGCTAAATTCTAAATATAGACTGAATATGAAACTTCACCAATTAGTAAAAGCATACCAGTTTGACGAAATAATGCCCGTCATAAACGATATGTTTCCAGGTACGGCCAAATTTCGTGATCAATTGAATGAAGCCTACAGCATCATGAATTCCATACATCCTGTATCTTCGACTAAAAGCATAAGATACAAATTAATCAATGGAAAAGGTGAAGAACAATACATGGGTGCTGATGATTCAAGCTTCAATGGTCCATGGGAAGTAACACTAGGCAAAGATGTTTCTCGTGAGAAAGGTGTAGACCTAAACGATATTGAGATATTGGCAAATTGCTTGGTTAACATGTGCTTCATTGGAAAATATCCTCAAGAGTTTGAAAAGGCTCATCAAGCATTGCTTAGAGATTAAATATATATATAAATAAGGCAAAAGGCTGCATCATAAATATGATGCAGCTTTTTTTTGTTAACCAAATAAAAAAATTCGTATAACATCATTAAATAAACTGCAAAATGGAAGACTTTTAAAACAAACTCTGTGACCAACTTAACAACAGAAGAAAATAGCAGTACTGGTTTCTGGCAGAATAAGGGTTACTAATAAACTCCAAATAACAAAAAAGAGATTGAGGAAATTCCTTAATCTCTTTTTTATTGTTATATAATCAATATCTTTTAGTCTTCTGACATTTCCTCATCGTCACTTTTTTGCTGTTCACTTCCTGTATCAAGTTGTGTATCCTTTAAAATTGAAGCATGACCAGCTCTTGATATCTTAACAACAAGCGGAACATATTCATCACTCAATCTATCAGGTGAGCCAATACTTGCCGCAAAATACATATTGTCTCCTTCTGCTCTGTCAAAAACAACACCCAAAAGAACACCTTTGTGATTATAAGAATCATCAATGTATGAAGAGAAATCTGACTTTACAAATTCACGTTTAAAGAATTCAGTACCGTCTTTTCTCAATATTCTTACAATAATTTTATTGTTGTAATATTTATTCCCTGAGCCATCATCAACAACTGTTGAAGATATATCTGCCATTCGTTGTACTACAATAGAATAATCATTCCCAAGCCAATTAACATGACGTGTCTGAGAATAATCGCCTGTTTTTTGAATTGTCTTGTGAACTTCAGCTACCGGCTTTTTAGTAATTATATCGCCAGTTCGTTTGTCTTGCTTGCAAGATACAACAGCTATAGCTAATGCCAATGCCGCCACATAACATGTCTTCATTTCGCTTGCCTTAAATTATTATTATTATGCAAAGATACGGCAAACGAGTGAAAAAGCAAAATAAAACGTGTTTTAATTTTGTTTTCCCGAGTGCAGCTTATCTTAACCGTAGGTAGAGTACGGCAAACGAGTGAAAAAGCAAAATAAAACGTGTCCTATTTTATTTTTCAGTATGCAGCATAACCTTTGTCACGCTTTACAAAAAATAGTAAAACAAAGTATTTTGTAAAATAAGTAGAAAACTTCATGTATAAATGTAATATTTTCCCTTAGAAATTTTGTTTTATAGAAAACATAACTTATATTTGCATTGTTTTCCAAAGGAACATATATCTCAGGGAATTATAATCTGTAAGAAATCACAAACAATAAAACAAAGAAAGAATATGAAAGAGAACACTTCAAAATGGATAAACAGAATATTCTGTGGCTGGAATATGCCACGTATCATAAGATTGGTATTAGGAATTGCACTATGTATATTCGGCACTACTTCTAAAGAGAATATCACAACATTGTTCGGTGCACTGCTTATATTTCAGGGTATACTTAATTTGTCATGTTGCGGAACTGGAGGATGCTCTTTATCAAATGACAAGAGACAAGTTTACAAAGACTTTATTAAACCATACAAGCCGAAGAAATAACATCAGATAAGGAATAAAAATATATAAACATAAAACACAATTTAAAATGAAAGCAACTCAATTAACTAAGGCAGAATTTCTTAAGAAAGTAGCTGACTTCGAGAATAATCCAACAGAATGGAAATACCTTGGTGACAAACCAGCAATCATTGACTTTTACGCAACGTGGTGCGGCCCATGTAAGGCAGTAAGCCCTATTATGGAAGAATTAGCCGAAGAATATAAAGACAGTATCTATATATACAAAGTAGATACCGAACAAGAACAAGACCTAGCAGCGGCATTTGGAATAAGGTCAATACCATCAGTTTTGTTCATTCCAATGAACGGGGCACCACAAATGTCAGTTGGAGCAATGCCTAAAAACGGATTCGAGAAAGCAATACAAGAAGTTCTTCTCTCCAAATAAAATAACTGTTTTAACCCTATACAAGAAAAAAAGATGAACAGAACGAAGATTTTTTTAATTGCTGTCGGGTATATTCTTTTAAACCCAATTACAACAGATGCACAACAACGGAATCATATTTCGATGGAAGACGCTGTTGCTATTGCCGCAAAGAATAATGCCAACATACAAATAGCGGAATTGGATAGCAAGATATCTACCGCAAATTATCATCAAACCGACGCTGTATTTTTGCCTCAACTGTCTGTCAATTATACAGCTATGGTTACTAGTAATCCTCTGAATGCATTCGGATTCCTACTACAACAAGGTATTGCCACAGCGCAAGACTTTGAACCATCAAAATTGAATAACCCTGGAGCTACCCGTAACTACGGAACTTCTATTGACGCCAAACTACCAATATTCAATCTTGACATGATTTATGCACGTAAAGGGGCTAAACTTCAGCAAGATGTATACAAATATAAATCGGCATATACTAAAAAATATATCACTTTTGAAGTACAAAAAGCCTACACACAACTACAGTTTGCATACCAATTAAGACAAATATTACAAGGAACATTGATTGATGTAAAACAGATTAATCAATCAGTAAACAATTTCTACAAACAAGGATTAGTACAAAAATCAGATGTATTAAATGCTGATGTACAACTAAACACTGTAGAAAGCGCACTCTCTAAGGCTACAAGTAATATTGAGAATGCATCTGAAGGGCTCAATCTCCTCGCAGGAAATCCTCAAGACAAGCAAAGTCTATATTCAACTGATTCTTTGACACAGGAGATTTATGGATTTGAAAATGCAGCGCTTTCGGAAACCAGGTCTGACATCATGGCCATGAAGACAGCTCTAAATGCATCAAAGATGATGGTCAAATCATCCAATATGGCCCTTCTACCCAAAATAAACGCATTTGGTAGCTACCAATTCAATGACTCTAAAGCATTTGGCTTTAACAAAAACTCATATATGGCTGGCATTTCTCTCAGTTGGAACATCTTCTCAGGAAACCAGAACATGAGTAAAATAAAATCTGCGAATTATACGACAGACAAAATAAACAAAGAATTGAACCAATTTGTTGATAAAAGCCGGTTAGAACTTAACAAGACATTAAGAGACCTGAATGATTTGCAGATAGAAATCAAAAAACACGATACAAGCGTAGCGCAAGCAACAGAAGCTCTCAGAATTCTAAACAATAGATTTAAAGAGGGACTTGTCAGCACTACAGACCTTCTCACAGCCCAAGCACAACTCTCGCAACAGAGAATAGCATTGGCACAGACTATCATGTCATATAATATTACGAAATATTATACAGAATTACTGACATCTAATTATTAATTCATAACCAATCAGTTATAACAATGAAAATACGTACATTTTTATATATAGCAGCAATCGCAGTTCTTGCTTCATGTTCTTCTAAATCTAATAAAGAGAAAGAAGAAAGTGCTGTACGGGTAAAAACATATTATCCTACAAATACAAACAGTGAAGAGATCTTTATCAGTGGCATGGTCTCTGCCAAACAGACGGCTGTAATCAGTACAAAAGTAATGGGATACATTGATAAAATTTATGTGAAGCAAGGTGATCTTGTTAAAAAAGGTCAGACCCTCATTGTCATCAACAGTAGTGATTTGAAAGCTAAGGAAGCTCAGTCAAGAGCTATGATTACCGAGGCCGATGCTGCTGTAAAAGATGCACAACGCGATTATCAAAGGTATCAAACACTACATGAACAAAAGAGTGTTTCTGATAAAGAACTGGAAAACGTAGCACTGAAAAACATCTCTGCTAAAGCCCATTTACAAATGGCACGTGAAGGATTAAAAGAAGTAAAATCGATGCTCGCATATACGAATATAAAAGCACCTTTTACGGGCGTTATCACACAAAAGATCGTAGACGAGGGAAATATCGCTAATCCTGGAATGCAACTATTATCAGTAGAACAATCAGGAGACATGAATATAACAGCATCTGTTCCTGAAAACTATGTTGCATATATACATGTAGGCGACAAAGTAAAAATAGACATTAAATCTTTGGGTATCTATATCCACGGTTTCATCAGTGAAATAAGCCCATCTGCAACAATGACTGGAGGACAATATGGAATGAAAATATCAATCGGACAGAAAGACAAGGCTAAATTACGTGCCGGAATGTATGCCGGAATTCATATTCCAAACAAGAAAGCAGACGGAGGCACGCCACAAATACTAGTCGAGAAATCATCTATCGTAACAAAAGACCAACTTACAGGAGTCTATGTTGCAGATAAAGACAACAGAGCTATTTTACATTGGGTACGCTTAGGCAATGAAACAGGAGACCAAGTAGTAGTATTGTCTGGTCTTAGTGAAACGGACCGAGTTATAGAAAGCGCTAATGTGAAACTATACAATGGACAAAAGATTATTGTAACAGATTAAAATACAAGCTATGGAAAATGGAATTTCAGGAAAAATAGCCAATGCATTTATCAAATCCAAGCTAAGTATATTGCTAGTATTTGCATTTTTGCTATTAGGCATATTCAGTATATATTTTATTCCGCGCGAAGAGGATCCTCAAATAGAAGTTCCTACTGCGGACATAATGATCGGATATCCTGGTGCCACACCAAAAGAAGTGGAATCGGGAGTGGTACAACCGATAGAAAAAATCGTATCAAACATCAAAGGAGTGGAACACGTATATTCCACATCTATGAATGGCATGGGTATGCTCACCGTACAATTCTACGTTGGAGAAGACTCTGAACGGTCTTTAGTAAAATTGTACAACGAGATCATGAAAAACATGGATCACATGCCACAAGGAGCAACGATGCCCCTCATCAAATCGCGTTCTATAGATGATGTTCCAGCTTTGGCATTCACGCTCTGGAGCAATAAGATGAGCGGATATGAACTAAGGCAGGTATCCGAGGTCGTAGGTAACGAAATCAAAATGATTCCGGATGTTGCGCAAGTAAAAGTTATCGGTGGACAAAGCCGTCAAGTAAGAGTTATACTTGATAAAGACAAGATGGCTGAAAGTAAAGTGGATTTTGGAACTATCTCTCAGGCTCTTCAGGCAAACAATGTTCAGATGCAAAGCGGTAATATCATTAACGGAGATAAAGTCTATTCTGTTCAAACTGGCAACTTCTTTGCAAATAGGGATGAAGTAAAAAATATGATTGTCGGCACAAATGATAATCAACCAGTATATCTCTACCAAATAGCAAACGTTGAAGACGGACCGGAAACACCAAAGCAATATGTCTCATTTAGTTATGGAGCAGCCGAAGCAAAAGAGAAAGCCAATATGCCAGATGATTATTCGGCTATCACAATCTCTATCGCCAAGAAAAAAGGAGCTGATGCGATGAAACTGGCTGAGACAGTTATCAACAAAGTTGACCAATTGAAAGAAAATGTCATTACAAATGATATTCATGTAGATGTAACACGCAACTATGGTGAAACTGCATCACACAAAGTGTCTGAACTATTAATGCACTTAGTTATTGCGATTATTGCCGTTACATTGTTTGTGATGCTCGCTATGGGATGGCGCGGAGGACTTGTTGTATTCTTGTCTGTACCAATTACATTTGCACTGACCCTATTTGCCTACTATTTTCTGGGGTATACCCTGAACAGAATTACTCTTTTCGCTCTCGTCTTTGTCACGGGTATTGTGGTAGACGACTCTATCGTTATTGCCGAAAACATGCACAGACACTTCAAGATGAAAAATCTGCCACCACTTCAAGCGGCAATCTTTGCAATCAACGAAGTCGGCAACCCTACTATACTTGCCACATTAACGGTTATCGCCGCTGTATTGCCAATGGCATTCGTATCAGGAATGATGGGGCCATACATGAGTCCTATGCCTATCGGTGCAGCTATCGCGATGACATTCTCTCTACTAATTGCATTAACACTAACACCATATTTTGGCTATCAATTCTTAAGATTTAAAGGAAAGAAAAGTAATGGCGTAGCAGAAAAAGAGTCTTCAACCGAACTGCATGAGACATATATATATAAGGTATATTCTAAAATAACAACACCATTTCTGGAAAGCAGAAAAAGGAGGTGGACATTTATGCTGTCATTAACGGCGATTCTGCTAGCAACATTTGTACTGTTCTTTACGAAATCAGTACCGGTAAAGATGCTTCCATTTGATAATAAGAATGAGTTTCAGGTAATTATTGACATGCCAGAAGGAACAACCTTGGAACGTACAGCAGCCGTAGCCAAAGAACTGGGACTATATGTAAGCAAAAACGACAAGGTTACCAATTATCAAACGTATGTAGGAACATCAGCACCAATAAGTTTTAATGGATTGATACGTCACTACGATTTTCGCTCGGGTGATAATGTAGCAGACATACAAGTAAACTTAATTGATAAAGGGGAACGCAGTGAGCAAAGCCACGACATAGCAAAATCTATGCGTGCAAGTTTGCAAGCTATCGGTAAAAGATATAACGCAAATGTAAAAGTCGTTGAGGTCCCACCTGGTCCTCCTGTTATGTCAACCATCGTAGCAGAGATTTATGGTCCTGACTACGCAAAACAAATCAATGTTGCCAGTCAGGTTAAAGACTTATTGTCAAAAACAGATAACGTTGTAGACGTAGACTGGACGGTAGAAGCCAATCAGGCAGAATATAAATTCGCAGTAGATAAAGACAAAGCTATGAAACTGGGAATACCAGAGGCACAAGTGCTACAAAACGTCAATGCTGCATTATCTGGGATGCCGGTAGGTATATTACATCGCCCATCAAGCGTGGATCAGATTGGAATTGTATTGCAATTGCCAGAAAAAGATAAATCGAGTATAGAAAATGTCCTGAGTATGAAAGTTGTAAACAAACAGGGCATGGCGATACCTATTGGAGATTTGGTAAAAGTAACAAAAGAATTAAAAGACAAAAGCATTTCCCGAAAAGACCAAAAACGAGTTGTATATGTCACAACTGATGTAGCAGGAAAGTTGGAAAGTCCAACGTATGCAATGTCTGATGTATCCAATCAATTATCAAAAGTAAAATTACCTGAAGGTTACAAACTGAAAGAAGCATATACACAACAGCCAAGCAAAGAGGATAATTTCACACTTAAATGGGATGGAGAATGGCAGATTACATACGAAGTATTCCGCGATTTAGGAATTGCGTTCTTATTCGTATTAATTATTATCTATGTACTGATTGTGGCTTGGTTCCAAAACTTCATAACGCCTCTGGTACAATTATCAGCCATACCGCTATCTCTTATTGGTATTATCTTAGGGCATTGGATTATGGGAGCATACTTTAGCGCGCCATCCATGATCGGCTTTATTGCTCTGGCGGGTATTATGGTGCGTAATTCAATACTGCTAATAGATTTCATCGACTTAAGATTGAAAGATGGAATTCCGCTTAAACAGGCCATTGTGGAAGCAGGAGCCGTAAGAACTACCCCTATCCTACTCACCGCTGGAGGTGTTGTGATAGGTGCAATCGTAATACTCTTTGACCCTATTTTCCAGGGATTGGCAATATCTCTCATCGGAGGAACTATAACATCAACAGTTCTTACACTAATCGTAGTTCCACTATTATACTTCAAAATGCTAAAAAATAAAGTAAAGTAACAACATTATGAAACTGACAATAATATTAAGTATTAAAGAAAACCATGACCAAGTAGCTCAGCTACTTGATCAAGCTGGCGTGAAGAGGTTCAGCACGATTGATATCACCGGATATAAAAAGAATAAGGAATCCCAACTATTAAATTGGTTTGGAGAGAATTCTGGTAATGCTAAAACCAATTCCATAATGTTTTTCTGCTTTACTACAGAAGAAGAATCATCACTTGTAATAGAGAAAGTTAATCAATGCAATATGGATTCTGGATTTAGCTTTCCTGCTCACGCATTTGTTATTGATGTAGAGAAAAATTCAATCTTATTATAAAATAGAATAGTCATGGAAAAAGAATATATAATCAGAAGATTAGCCGGAATGCTTATTATACTTGGCGTTGTACTGGCATATTTAGTATCTATACTTTGGCTATTACTCCCACTTTTTGTTGGTATCAATTTATTGCAATCGTCGTTTACGAAGTTCTGCCCTTTAGATTTGATATTAAAAAAGAAAAAATAATACACGTAAATATCTTAAAGATAGCCCATAAATAATATGTTATCTCAAAATATACAGGGCGTTAAAAAATGGAAAATATTTCATATAGATACTTTTTTTTCAACATATAGATGTAATTTTGCACGCAAAATAGAAAAACAAGATGGAAACATTATGTAAAATAAGAGAAATAAATAGAGCCGTAGCAGCATTTGAAGCTGAGATGGAAAAAACATATAACTTATGTCTCAATGAAGGCATGTTATTATGTTGTCTATCAAAAACCTCCAAACTTTCATCTGGTGAAATCGCTGACTCGCTGGGATTGACAACATCTAACACATCCAAAGTGATTAAGTCTGTAGAAAATAAAGACATG
>OCVT010000203.1_pt1 | contig 22501 bp, 17 predicted proteins | sample 1539111 | NCBI WGS metagenome assembly OCVT01 (sample SAMEA3991482, study PRJEB22521) | metagenome | biome: anthropogenic terrestrial biome; feature: sewage plant; material: raw primary sludge | place: Sweden | collected 2012-09-26 | reverse complement strand
CGCCTTCTTTTAGAACAGAGGCCTCGAAGATAGAAATATCCTTCGAGGCTTTTTTTGGTTTGGTTAGAGATATACGATAATTAGATAACTCTGAGTAATATGATAAATCTGATAACAATGTTAGGATATTATCTGAAAAGAATCATCTTATGGGTGTTTCGCATGGGCTACTCACGTGGCTTTGGCGTGCAATCACCCTCAGCATATAGTTTTCTTCGCTATGTGGTGAATGAGCATTATCCATTTTATGAATATCAAAAATTGAAAAACGAGTCTGGTAATGTTAATCCGCTTATTACCAAACTGTCTCGTCTTTATTTCAGGATGGCAAATTTCTGCCAGTCTGAATATTGGTATGATTACAAAGCTGAGAATGATGTCTATCAGAGATATGTTGTTTCTGGATGCAAATCAACATCATTTGTATCTTTTACTGAAGTTGATGAAATTGATACTTTTCAAATAGCAAGGATATCACTTTTTGGTGATTATGAAAAAGTGTATGATCATTTAGCTAAAATTGCAAACAATAACTCGATACTTATTATTGAGAATATCAAGAGAGATAAAATAACACGCTGTTTTTGGAAACAGGTAGTAGAAGATAGTCGCACTTTTGTGACATATGATTTATATTATTGTGGCGTGATTTTCTTTGATTCTAATAAATGTAAATGCAATTATAAGGTCAATTTCTAACAATATATGTCGTTAAAACCACATTTTTAATAATAATAATAACTATTTATAAAAATATTTGTTTATTTTCTTGTGAATAAAATATATTTTGCTATTTTTGCACGCAAAATAAGACAAATATAATTGAACACTATGTATTGGACACTGGAATTAGCTTCAAAGTTGGAAGATGCACCATGGCCTGCAACAAAAGATGAACTGATAGATTATGCTGTCCGTTCAGGTGCGCCACTTGAAGTGTTAGAGAATTTGCAGGAAATAGAAGACGAGGGTGATGTCTACGAAAGTATTGAGGACATCTGGCCAGATTATCCTTCAAAGGATGATTTCTTATGGAATGATGATGAGTATTGAATAAACTCTTATAAACTGGAAGGTCACTCTGTTATGAGTGACCTTTTAGTGTTTTATGATGTTTGCAATATTTTTGTGGATTCTGCGTTATATTACCGTGCGCAGTTTTACAAGATTTATATTTACTATTATTTTGACTTTCGTCTTTCTAGGGATGAAGGCGCAATATGATGTGGCTTTCAGTCATTATTTTGATATGGAACCTTCTTTTAATCCTGCATCTGTAGGCAAATATGATAAGTTGAATATTAATGCTGCTTACGCTATGGATATGGCTGGATTTGAACATAATCCTCAGACTATGTATGCAGCAGCTGATATTCCATTCTATTTTATGAGAACTTACAACGGTGCAGGAGTGCAGTTTGTAAATGATAAAATAGGACTGTTTACTCATAAAAAGTTGGCTGTGCAATATGCTTATAAACATAAACTGTTTAAGGGAGTTATAAGTGTTGGTGCTCAGGTTGGCATGTTAAGTGAGGACTTTGATGGGTCTAAAGTGGATTTAAACGAAAGTTCGGATCCTGCTTTCTCAACTACTCAACTCAATGGCAACGGAATAGACTTATCTCTAGGAATATATTATGTTAGAGGACAGTGGTATGCTGGTGTTTCAGCACAGCATATAAATTCGCCTTTGATAAAGTTGGGTGGCAGTAATGAACTCAAAATAGATCCAACCTATTATTTGACAGGGGGATACAATATAAAGTTTAATAATCCGTTTGTAACAATAAAGCCATCTTGTATTGTGCGAACTGACGGAACAGCATATAGAGCTGATATTACCTCTAGATTGGTATATAGTCATGAGGACAAAATGATGTATGGAGGACTCTCATACAGTCCCACTAATTCCGTGACATTTCTGATCGGGGGAACATTCCATGGAATGGTATTGGGATATAGTTATGAGGTTTATACATCAGCAATTAATCCAGGAAATGGTAGCCATGAATTATTTGTCGGTTATCAGATGGATATAAATATGGTGAAGAAAGGGAAAAACAAACATAAGAATGTGCGTATATTATAAATATATGAAGAATAGAACATTGATATTCATAAGTACTGTTATCGTTGCATTTGCCTTAACAGGTTGTTTTGGAAGTAAAGCAATGTCGATGGCAGGGCGCGGTGGCGAAGTCGTTGGTGTAGGTGGTGGCAAGAGCTTCAGTGAACCTACGCCTTTCGGTATGATAAAAATAGATAGGGGATATCTGCATATGGGATTAGATAAGCAGGATTCTCTCTTCGGAGCACAGATTCCTACTAAGGATATTTCTGTTGATGGTTTCTGGATGGATGAAACAGAAGTTACTAACTCAAAATATAAGCAATTCGTGATGTGGGTACGTGATAGTATTTTACGTACACGACTTGCAGATCCGGCGTATGCTGGAGACGAGAGTTACATGATTTCTGAAGACAAAAATGGTAACGCCATTACTCCACGCTTGAATTGGAATAAGCCGTTGCCACGTAGGCCTAATGAGGATGAACAACGTGCTATAGAAAGTATGTATGTAACAAATCCTGTAACAGGTGATAAGTTGTTGGATTGGCGACAGATGAACTATCGTTATGAGATATACGATTATACAACGGCTGCACTTCGACGCAATCGCCTTAATCCTGCTGAACGTTCTTTCAATACAGACCATTCAGTTTCTAATGATGTAGTAATGATATCAAAGGATACTGCTTATGTTGATGATGAGGGGCGTATTGTCAGTAAAACAATAGATCGTCAGCTTAGTGGTCCTTGGGATTTCCTTAATACCTACATGGTGAATATATATCCTGATACTACATGTTGGGTAAATGACTTCACAAATTCTGACAATGAGACTTATTTGCGCAATTATTATAGCAATCCAGCATATAATGACTATCCTGTTGTAGGTGTTACTTGGGAGCAGGCAAACGCATATTGTGCATGGAGAACAGATTATTTGTTAAAGGGACTAGGGACAGAGGCTAAGTATGTGCAACGTTATCGCTTGCCTACTGAAGCTGAATGGGAATACGCGGCACGTGGTAAAAACGGTAATGAATTCCCTTGGGACAATAAGGATATGAAGAATGGTAACGGTTGTTACTATGCCAATTTCAAACCAGATAGAGGAAACTATACAAAAGACGGTAATCTAATTACAAATAAGGTGGGCGTATATGGTTCGAATTCAAACGGACTTTATGATATGGCAGGAAACGTAGCAGAATGGACAAGTACGGTATATACCGCATCTGGTGTCGCTGCCATGAATGACCTTAATCCTGAACTGAAGTACAATGCGGCAACTGAAGACCCATATAGATTGAAGAAGAAAAGTGTGCGTGGTGGTTCTTGGAAAGATCCTGAAAGTTTTATACGTTCAGCATGGCGTTCTTGGGAATATCAAAACCAACCACGATCATTTATCGGATTTAGATGTGTAAGAAGTCTTGCAAATACTACAAGTAATAAAATGAATAACAGATAATGACAAAATATAGTAAATACAATATAGTCTATCGTCTACAGAAGTGGATGGATAGTGTTCCTGGACAGACATTCTTAAACTATGCGTATAGCTGGGGAGCATCAATCGTTGTACTTGGTGCATTGTTTAAGTTAACCCATTTACCAGGTGCCAATTTTATGTTGTTCTTAGGTATGGGTACTGAAGTTCTGGTATTTTTTATTTCGGCTTTTGATAGACCTTTTGATAAAACGACAGATGGAATGGATCTCCCAACACATTTAACGGAAGAATATCTTGAGGGCAATACAGAACAACCTGTAAATCCTCAGCCTGTAAAGCCGCAAACAGCGCAACCACAAGTAAAATTTGCAGACATAGCTCCAATGGTGTCTAATGAGTCGACAATAGTCATGCCTTCTGCTAACCCTGAAATGGAGGAAGCACAGAATAACTATGTTGCCGAACTTAATAAACTTACCGAAGTTTTGGGGAAGGTCGGTGACCAAAGTTCAAGGCTTGGACGTGACAGTGAGGAAATGGAAAACCTTAACAGAACTCTTACTGGTATAAGTAAGGTTTATGAAATGCAGTTGAAGAGTGCCAGTCAACAGATAGGGACAATAGACCAGATTAACGAACAGAGCAAGTTGCTTGCAAAGCATATCGAACAACTTAATGGGATATATACGCGTATGATAGATGCAATGACAATAAACATGCGTGCCGCTGCTCCAACACAAAATACACAGTTGTAATGGCAATAAAGAAAAGACTTGTATCTCCGCGCCAGAAGATGATAAACCTTATGTATATCGTCTTGATGGCAATGCTTGCGCTGAACATATCAACAGAAGTACTTAACGGTTTCTCCATTGTGGAAGAAAGCCTTAACCGCACTACGGATAATTCATCACAGGAGAATGAGTCTATGTATACCGACTTCGAGAGTCTTATGAAAAAGAATCCAGAGAAGGTGGAGGCATGGTTTGCTAAGGCAAAAGCTGTGAAACAAATGAGTGACTCGCTATACAATTTTGCGCAGGAACTGAAAGTCGCTATTGTGAGAAAGGCAGACGGAGAAAAAGGAAACGTTTATCATATAGAAAATAAAGATAATCTTGAAGCTGCCGGTGAAGTAATGCTTTCACCAATAGGAGGTAAGGGAGGTAAGCTATTTAATGCCATCAATTCATATCGCAATCGCATAGTCGATATGGTTACCGATCCGCAACAAAAGAAAATCATAGAGAGCAATCTTTCAACCAATGTTCCACGACAGTCCAGAATCCTAGGAAAAAATTGGCAGGAATATATGTTTGAGAATATGCCTGTGGCAGCATCAATAACATTGTTATCTAAATTGCAGAGTGATGTGCGTTATGCTGAGGGTGAAGTTTTGCATACTCTTGTCTCAAATATAGACATGAAAGATGTTAGGGTAAACAAACTATCTGCTTTCGTAATACCAGATAAGACGACTCTTTATCCAGGAGAACGTTTCAGTGCCAATATTGTAATGGCTGCTGTTGACACTACTCAACAACCTCAGATATACGTAAATGGACAGCGAATTTCCACACGAAACGGACAGTATTCATTTACTGCTGGAGGAGTTGGAGAACATTCTTTTGGTGGCTATATATTGATACAAAATCGAAATGGTGACGTGTTAAAGCGCAATTTCTTGCAGAAGTATAGTGTTATCCCTGCACCAAACAGTGCAACTGTTGCTGCCGATATGATGAATGTGCTCTATGCAGGATATAATAATCCTATGAGCGTTAGTGTTCCTGGTGTTCCTGCAAATGCAGTTTCTATATCAATGACCGGTGGAAGTATGATATCAAAAGGTAACGGACATTTTATAGCCGTTCCATCAGCAGTTGGTAGAGATGTAACCGTACATGTAACGGCACGTGATAAAGGACAGATACGTTCTTTGCCGCCGTTTATTTTCCATGTAAGAAAACTTCCTGACCCAACAGCTTATGTAGCTTTAGGAACAAACAGATTTAAGGGCGGTGCGATGTCGAAAGCTTCACTTATGGGAGCTCGTGGTATTAATGCAGCAATAGATGATGGACTACTTGATATACAGTTCAAAGTTGTAAGCTTTGAGACAGTATTCTTTGATAATATGGGAAATGCTCTGCCAATAGCTTCAGAAGGCTCTAGTTTCTCTGAAAGACAGCGTGAGACCTTCCGTAGTTTATCTCGTAATAAAAGATTTTATATAAGTCATGTTAAGGCTATTGGTCCGGATGGAATAACAAGAACCCTTAATGGCGCATTAGAAATAATAGTAAGATAAGATGAGAAAGTTATATTTTATGCTATTCTTTGCAGTTCTGTCAATGAACGTTTCGGCGCAATCGGCTTTGCGTCGTGCAGAGCAGGCTACAAAAGCACAGAAGACAAATGCAGATAATGTCACTTTGCGCTCGCAGATATTATTTCCGACAGCTGCTGGAATGAATGAAGATGTTGTGTGGCGAAGAGATGTCTATCGTGAACTAAATCTCAATGATGATGCCAATGCCGGGCTTTACTATCCAGTAGAACCTTCTGGCAGTCAGGTGAACCTATTTACGTATATCTTTAAACTTATGATGGTTGGACCGTCTCATGGTGGAATAAATGTATATCAGTATCGCCTAGATGGTAATGAACGATTCTCTGAGGATGCCGTAGTAAAGCCACTGGCATTTCTTGATGATCATCACATCTTTTATGAGCGTACGGATCGTGGTATTCATATTGATGACAGTGATATCCCATCTTCAGAGGTAAAGGGATATTACATAAAAGAATGTTCTTACTATGATCAAATATCTGCAACATTTCATACGAAAGTAATAGCTTTGTGTCCAATAATGGAGAGAGATGATGATTTTGGTGATGGAACGACAAAATATCCTTTGTTCTGGGTTAAATATGATGATTTAGCACCGTTGCTAGCAAAGCGTACAATAATGGTCAGCAATCTTAACAATGCAGCAGTGATGTCGCTTGATGATTATTTTACGATGAACAAATACAAGGGTAAAATATATAAAACAGCGAATATGCAGGGACGTAACCTTGCGCAATATTGCAAAAATGACACTGTGTTGAATAAAGAACAGATACGAATAGAAAGTGAAATATCTTCGTTCGAAAAAAACATTTGGGGTGATAAAGCTAAGAAGGATTCTCTAGACAATGTATCTAGTGCAGACAAAAAGACATTGAAAGTGTCACGCTTGAGAAACCGCAGGGTTTCAAATAGTAGTGCTACTGTCAAGACACGCAGACAGAATACATCATCTTCTTCAACTGGTAACGCTCGTGTGACAGTGAGAAGACAAAGACATTAAAAGGGATTAAGTTTATAATATAAATTAATTTTTTAAGCAATGAAAAAGATTATTAGTTTACTAGTATTGGCGATGACAATTATGTTTGTCTCAAATGCCGATGCAGAGATAAAATTTGGTGTTAAAGGCGGACTAAATGTGACAAACATGTCTTTCAGCCAAGATGTTTTCAATACATCAAACCAGACAGGTTTCTTTGTTGGTCCAACTGTTAAGTTTACACTTCCTGTTATCGGACTTGGCGTAGATGCAGCAGCACTTTATGATCAACGTGATGGTAAGGTTGACGACACATCAGTGAAACAGCAGTCAATCAACATTCCTATTAATCTCCGTTATAGTATCGGACTAGGAAGCTTAGTTGGGATTTATTTTGCAGCAGGTCCACAGTTTGGCTTTAATGTTGGTGACGATAGTTATGATTGGACAGACGCTAATTCATATAAGAATACATTTCAGATGAAGAAGTCTAACTTCAGTGTTAATCTTGGTGCAGGAGTTACTTTGCTGAAACATCTTGAAATAGGTGCAGCATACAATATTGTATGTGGAAAAACAGGTGAAATAAACGTATGGAATGCATCAAAGAACGCCATAACAAATACGACTCGCAGTCGTTATAATTCATGGCAGATAAGTGCTGCTTATTATTTCTAAATACATTCAACGAAAAGATATATTTTATATAAATGTAAAAAAGCAGATATCCTGATATGAATATCTGCTTTTTTTTGTTTATCTTTGTGTGCCTATGAAGTATGTTGAAGTCATTTTACCGCTACCACTTGATGGAACGTTTACATATGCCGTTGGCGATGCTTGGTTGTCAAAGGTAAAACCTGGTGTTCGCTTGCTTGTTCCATTGGGAAAAAGTAAACGTTATATTGCAGTAGCAGTTCGTATGACTGACGAAAAACCTGATTTTGATGTTAAAGAGGTCGTATCTGTCTTGGATGAAAAACCGGTGATACTTCCAAATCAACTTAAATTGTGGGATTGGATTTCTGATTATTATTTGTCTTCACTTGGTGATATCTTTAAGGCTGCTTTGCCTTCAGGACTAAAAACGCAAGATGGTTATAAACCTAAGACTGAACAATACGTTGGACTTGCTGAACCATATCGTAACGAGCAGGCTTTGCATATAGCGATAAATACCCTTTCTCGTGCAACCAAACAGCAAAAGGCTTTTGTTGATTTTCTGGCTATGTCACATTGGGATAGTTTGAACGGTACACTTAATGCAGAGGATATTGTTGAGGTAACGAGAGAAGAACTTATGAACTTCAGTCATTGTAATGCCCCTTCAATAAAGAATCTTATTGACAGAAAAATCCTTTATACATACGATAAGGAGGTTGGTAGACTGAACAATGGTGGAAAACCTCACTTTGAGAATATAAAGCAATTTAATGAATTTCAGACGAAAGCATTTGATGAAATAAATTCACAATTTGATGAAAAAAAAGTAGTACTTCTGCATGGTGTTACTTCAAGTGGTAAAACAGAGATATACATACATCTTATTAAAAAAGCTTTAGAAGCTCATAAGCAAGTGTTGTATCTCTTGCCTGAAATAGCATTAACAGTGCAGATTATGGAACGACTCAAAAGAGTATTCGGTAATAGATTAGGTATTTATCATTCGAAATACAGTGATGCCGAAAGGGTGGAAATATGGAATAAACAACTTTCAGACTCTCCCTACGATGTTATCTTAGGTGCGAGAAGTGCCGTCTTTTTGCCGTTTACTAACTTGGGATTGGTTATTATTGACGAAGAACATGAAACTAGTTATAAGCAACAAGACCCAGCTCCGCGTTATCATGCAAGGAGTGTGGCTATAGTATTGGCAGGACTGTATGGTGCAAAGACTTTGCTTGGAACGGCCACGCCATCTATGGAAAGCTATTATAATGCTCAACAGGGCAAGTATGGATTGGTTGATTTAAAAAAACGTTTTGCAGGAATAGAACTGCCAGAGATAAGAGTTGTTGACATGAAAGACTTGCAGCATAGAAAGATGATGCAAGGACCATTCTCCCCACAGTTGTTGACTGCAATCAACGAAGCCTTGCAGAATGACAAGCAAGTAATATTGTTTCAAAATAGACGTGGATTTGCTCCTATGATTGAATGTCGTGAGTGTGGTTGGGTTCCAAAATGTTCGAATTGCGATGTGTCGCTTACATACCATAAAAATCTTAATCAACTGACTTGTCATTATTGTGGTTTCACGTATACTGTTCCAACGGTGTGCCCGAACTGTGGTAGTGAAAAGATTAACGGACGAGGTTATGGAACGGAAAAGATAGAGGAGCGTGTCTGTGATATCTTCCCAGATGCAAGAGTTGCTCGAATGGATCTTGATACAACCCGTACACGTAATGCTTATGAGAGAATTATTACAGATTTCTCTGCTGGCAAGACTAATATTCTTATCGGAACACAGATGATAAGTAAAGGACTTGACTTTGATAATGTCAGTGTGGTAGGAATACTTAATGCAGATTCCATGTTGAACTATCCGGATTTCAGAGCTTATGAACATGCTTTCATGATGATGAGTCAGGTTAGTGGGCGAGCTGGACGTAAGGGGAAGCGTGGACTGGTGATGTTACAGACAAAGAGTGTTGATTTACCTGTTATCAATCAGGTGGTTCACAATGATTTCAAGGGCTTTCAAAAAGATTTACTTGATGAGCGTGCCATATTTCATTACCCACCTTTTTATCATCTTGTGTATGTATTTCTAAAGCATACAAAGAATGAAGTTGTGGAATCAGCAGGATTGGAAATGGGAGGAAGATTGAAACAGTATTTGGGCGATAGAATACTTGGACCAGACAAGCCGGCAGTTGCACGTGTAAAGGCCATGAATATACGAAAGATTGTAATCAAACTAGAGAATGGTATCAATCAAAAGCAAGTAAGGGATGTGTTGCGTTATGTTCAAAAACAAATAATGCAGGACAAACGTTACGCTGCCCTGCATATATATTATGATGTTGACCCGTTGTAGGGTTTACAAATCGATGTCGAGACCTACTCCCAGTACTTTATTTGTACGTGTGAAGTCATCCGTACACTGTGCGGTGATAGAACTTCCACCAGCAACGATTGTCTGTGTGTATTCCTTCTTAAAGTGGCTGTAGTTGGTCCAGAAATAAGCGATGTTAAGACTTGCGTTCTTGGCAACTTTTATCTTTGCTCCAAAACCGTAAGAATAACTGTTTGTCACGAAACTCATATCATTAAGATATTTTCCGTCACCAAGTCCGTATTTAGTGCGCTGCATACCACCACTGATAGTAATACCCTTTGTGATATCCCATTCTGCACCTGCAAGATATTCCTGTGTATTTCCTGAAAGATATTTCTGTTTGTCATTAGCCATCTTTGCGTCCTTGTCAAAGAAGTAATGATATGAAGCCATTACACGAACTGAAGGTAATATCTCGTATTGTCCTCCAATAGTAAATACTCCAGGAAGGTCGTTTGGAGTGTTTACTCCATTTTGAAACAAATGTGTATCATCAACCTTTGTGTCGTTCTCGATGTTCAGGTGATTAGTGAATTCAAGACGTGTACCTAAATTAAATTTGCCGTATTTAAAATCAAGACCGATAATTGGAGTTATACCCCATCCTGTCTGTGTGCAGTCAAGGTAACGATCAGCAAAATTTGGTTGCGCTTCAGCCATATTCTTTGCTCCTGTTTGATATGCTGCAGCTGCAGCTGCCAACTGAGCCTTTACTGTTGGGTCAGTAGTTGCTGCTGCTTGTGCTGAATATGCTGCAGATTTTGTGCTGTAGTCTTTTGCTGCTGCTCCGATATAATCATATAGTTTCTCATCTTTTCCAGCTATATTTGCGTGGATATTTGTGATGTTGCCTTGATATTTATTATATATATAGTTGAATCTGAAACCACCATAAGCCGCAATGTGTTCATTAAACTTATAAGTTGTTCCCAACTGAAGACCGAATACATATTGCTGACCCTTTATATAGCTGTCTACGCTATATCCTGGAGTTGTTGTCGTCATTTTCATACTCTGAAGTACAGCAGGAATAAGAGCAACCTGACGTTCAAAAGAACCTAAACCGTCATTGAACGTACATTTACCACCGCCGCCAATCAGAGAGAATCCCATTTGAAATCCCCATTTATCGTAGTTCTTTGCTACTTGTATTGAAGGAATAAATGGCACAGATGCCTCTCCAGGAAATTTCTTGTTACCATTTTCATCACCACCGTTCATTTTTAATGGCTGATAATATGGTGTTCCCTTTAATGCTGGTATTGTCATTCCACTTACTATAGTACGTGTTTGATATGCACTCTGAACGTTGAAAGATAGGTGTAATCCTTTGCTTAGAAAAGCTACACCGGCAGGGTTCGAATAAACACCGTCAATGCCAATTGCACCGTCACGTGCAAAATTGCGATTGAATGCAATGTTGTTGTTTGTGTTTGTGAGCAGTCCGCCAGCCCAAATTGATTGTGAAGCAGAAACTGCAAGTGCTATAAAAGCAAATTTTAATTTATTCATTTTAAAAACCTATAAAAAAATTCGTCGCAAAGTTACCTGAATTGTTCTAATTGGAACAATTCTTGTAGTTTATTTAAAACATGTTAACAGATACGAACGCAATTATTGCTCATATAGCTTATTTTTGCGCAACAAAGTCGCACATTCATTAAATGTGCAACAGTTATACAGAGAAGGTATCAGGAATACTATTCTTTTTTAGTTCTGGATATTGTATTCTTGTATGGTAGATAGCTTTCAGGCGTTCTATCAGAATGTGCTTTGCAACACTTATATCACGGAATGTGATAGGACATTCAGTGAAATATCCTGATGCCACTTTTTCGTCTATTAGTTTGTTTACCATGTTGCTTATGCTTTCTTCTGTATATTCATCTAAAGATCTAGAAGCGGCCTCTGTAGTGTCGGCCATCATCAATATCGCTTGTTCGCGTGTGAAAGGGTTAGGACCAGGATATTCGAATATGCTTTCGTCAACCTCTTCGTCAGGATGTTCGTTTTTATATTTTATGTAGAAATACTTAGCCATACTCTTACCGTGATGTGTTAGTATGAAGTCCTTTATTATGTTTGGTAGGTCGTATTTCTCGGCAAGTTTCACTCCGTCAGTGACATGGCTTATGATAATTCTTGCACTTTCTTCGCATCGCATGTTGTTGTGAGGATTCACACCTGATTGATTCTCTGTGAAGAATACTGGATTTAAAATTTTTCCTATATCATGATATAATGCACCCGTACGCACGAGAAGACTTTCGGCACCAATTTTGTTTGCTATTTCTGCAGCCAGATTTCCTACTGTTATTGAGTGTTGGAATGTACCCGGAGCAATTTCACTCAAATCTCTCAATATACCTCTGTTTGTATTTGAAAGTTCGAAGAGTGAAACGTCTGATACGAATCCAAATGTTCTTTCTATCAAGTACATCAATGGATATGCAAGCAAAAGGAATATTCCGTTGAATACGAAGTGTAAATACATGTCGTGATCCATTTTCAGCATATCGTTGTTTTGTATCATCTGCAATGCGAAATACACAATTATACTTCCCACCGTTACCAATAAAGCCGTTTTGAAAACCTGTGCTCTCTTAGACATTTCTCTTAGCGAGTATATAGCTATTAATCCAGCAACAAGTTGGATAATGATAAATTCATATTGATATTTCACTGTTGCTGCACATATCAGAATCATCGTGGCATGAGCGATGAAAGCTGTACGTGAATCCATGAACACACGTATGAAAATCGGAACCATAGCCAACGGTATTATATATACGCTGAAAATGTTATGCTTCATCATTATCGATACCAGAACCGGAAATATTGTTATTATTGAATAGAGCATCATAATGCTTCGAGGCTTAGAGAAATAGTCTTGACGGAATAGTGCCAGATATATTGTGAGCAACGTCATCAATATGGTGACAAACATTATCTGACCTATCAGTGTGTTCGTAATCTCTGTTTGTGTGGCATTGCGTCGCTGCATTTCACGTTCAAACGAACTTAGTACCCTATATGTATATTCATCAACAATCTCACCTCGATCTATAATTTTCTGTCCGCTCATCACCATTCCACTTGCAAGAGGAATACTTCCTAACAGATCATTTCTTTCTGTGCCGCATCTGCTCTTGTCGTAAGATAGGTTTGCTACTAGATAATCAGTAAGGTCACACTTTTGTAATTCCAGTCTATAATTAGCAAGCTCTGGATCTTTAAGCAGTTCCTCATAAGCCGTCATGGTAGAGTAAATTTTGTTTATCCTAACGCTTTTTGCTTGTTTTCCAACAACTACCCTAACCATGTTTGTGGTATCCCTTGCCATACTACTGTATTCTGGAGAATTTATAACTCCAGTTTGATAAATTTTGTATAGCTTATTAGCGATGATATCTATATATGCAGTAGGTATTCCTTGAATACCAGACTTGAAATCGTTTTTGAATTTAGCTATTTGTTTTCTTTCAATATTCATATTGAAGTTGTAGTATGGCTGAAAATGTTTCAGCATCGAGTCCTGCTCAGATTTGATGTTTTCGTCAGTCTTGTAGATTGGAAAATCAAATTTAGCAATGAATGAACCATACATCCATGGTTTGCCAATGTCATATTTCATTCTTTGTGCTTCATTGCGTGGCATGAACCAAACAATTACCAAAACTGATATTGCTATCAGTGCAATTCGCGTAAATATATTGCGCCAATATTTGCTCTCGTATTTCATTAATATATTCATTATTTCTTGTATTATCTGTTTTACAATGCGAAAATACTAAAAAAATACGCAAAACTGAGAAAAATATATTAATTTTGCACAAAATTATTATCTTTAGATATGTCAGAAAGAAAAGTAAGGGTGCGATTTGCGCCTAGTCCGACTGGTGCTTTGCATATCGGCGGTGTGCGCACAGCCCTTTATAATTACCTCTTTGCGCGTCAGCATGGAGGTGAACTTGTGTTCAGAATAGAAGATACAGACTCTCATCGTTTTGTCAAAGGGGCCGAGGAATATATCCTTGAGTCATTCCGTTGGCTCGGTATAAAGTTTGATGAAGGTGTTAGTTTCGGTGGTGAACATGGACCTTATCGTCAGAGTGAACGCCGTGACATTTATAAGCAGTATGTTAAGCAGTTGCTTGATAATGGTAATGCTTATATTGCTTTTGATACTCCTGAGGAATTGGAGGCAAAACACACTGAAATACATAACTTTCAATATGATGCACATACTCGTCTTCAGATGCGTAATTCGCTTACTCTTTCAAAAGAGGAAGTTGATAAGCTGATAGAGGATGGAGTTCAATATACAGTTCGTTTCAAAATTGAACCAGGAATTGATGTTCATATCAATGATATGATTCGTGGCGACGTTGTTATTAAGAGCGATATTATTGATGATAAGGTGCTTTATAAGAGTGCTGATGAACTTCCTACTTATCACTTGGCTAATATTGTTGATGACCACTTGATGGAAATCACTCATGTTATCCGTGGTGAGGAATGGTTGCCTAGTGCGCCATTGCACGTATTGCTCTATAGAGCTTTCGGTTGGGAAGAAACAATGCCACGTTTTGCACATCTTCCATTGCTGTTGAAGCCAGAAGGTAAAGGCAAACTAAGTAAGCGAGATGGTGACCGTCTTGGATTCCCTGTATTCCCATTGGAATGGCATGACCCAAAGACTGGTGAAGTTTCATCAGGTTATCGTGAAAACGGTTACTTCCCTGAGGCTGTTGTTAACTTTCTCGCTCTTCTTGGTTGGAATCCTGGTACCGAACAGGAAATGTTCTCACTGGACGAACTTGTTAAGGTGTTTGATATCAGTAGATGTTCAAAAGCTGGTGCCAAGTTTGATTATCAGAAAGGCATTTGGTTCAATCATGAATATATTCTTCGCAAGAGCGATGATGAGATTGCCGCATTATTTGCGCCTATCGTAGCCAATAATGGGGTTGATGAATCTATGGAACGAATCACAGAGGTTGTTCACATGATGAAGGACCGTGTAAATTTCGTAAATGAATTGTGGCCATTGTGTTCTTTCTTCTTCATTCAACCGTCTGAGTATGATGAGAAGACAATAAAGAAACGTTGGAAAGAATATTCTGCACAGCAGATGACAGAATTGGCAGAAGTTATTGAGGGTATCAATGATTTCTCGGTAGAAAACCAGGAGTCTGTTGTCATGAAATGGGTAGAAGAAAAAGAATATAAGTTGGGTGACGTTATGAACGCGTTCCGACTCACTCTTGTTGGCATAGGAAAGGGACCGGGGATGTTTGATATTTCCGCTTTCCTTGGAAAGGAAGAGACTCTAAAGCGTTTGCGTAAGGCAATCGATGTATTGAAGTAACTAAACAACAAGAAGAAATAACCATCAGAGATAGTGTATAATATAGTAATATACCTTTATCTTTTAGGGGTGGCAATCGCAAGCCTCTTTAGTAAGAAAGTCAAGAAAATGTGGACCGGCGAGCGCAAGGCCATAGACATCTTGAAAGAGGAAGTAGATCCAGATGCTAAATACATCTGGTTTCATGCTGCTTCACTTGGAGAGTTTGAGCAGGGGCGCCCGTTGATAGAAAGTATACGTAAAGATTATCCTGAATACAAGATACTTCTTACTTTCTTTTCTCCTTCGGGTTATGAGGTCAGAAAGAATTATGAGTGTGCAGACATTATTTGTTATCTGCCTTTGGATACAATACGCAATGCGCGTCGTTTCCTTCGTGCTGTTAGACCGGTGATGGCATTTTTCATAAAGTATGAATTCTGGTATAATTATCTGCACATACTGAAGCATCGCAATATACCTACATATAGTGTAAGTAGTATTTTCCGTTCGGATCAGGTGTTCTTTAAGTGGTATGGTAGCCAGTATCGCACTGTGTTGAAATGTTTCAATCATTTCTTTGTGCAGAATAATGAGAGTAAGGAATTGCTTGGCAAACTTGGCATAACTGAAGTTGATGTCGTTGGTGACACACGTTTCGACCGTGTTCTCCAAATTAAGGAAGCCAGTAAGCATCTGCCTATTGTAGAGAGTTTTACCAAAAATGCTAAAAAGGTTTTTGTTGCAGGTTCTTCATGGCAGCCTGATGAGGACATTTTCCTTAAGTATTTTAATGATAAAAGAGATTGGAAACTTATCATAGCACCTCATGTAATTGGTGAGGATCATCTGAAACAGATTCTCAACCATGTTGAAGGTCGTAAAGTTGTACGCTATACAGAGGCTAATGTTGACAATGTTGCTGATGCTGAAATATTGATTATTGACTGTTTCGGTTTGTTGTCTTCCATATATAATTATGGTACAGTGTCTTATGTAGGCGGCGGTTTCGGCGTTGGAATCCATAATGTCTTAGAGGCAGCCGTATGGGATATTCCTGTTATCTTTGGTCCAAACAATAAGCATTTTCAAGAGGCTCAGGGATTGATGAAGGCTAACGGAGGATTTGAAATAACAGATTATGAAAGTTTCTGTGGGTTCATGTCAAAGTTTGAAAATGGTGATGAGTTTTTAAAGAACTCTGGTGAGTCGGCAGGAAAGTTCGTTATGAGTCTTTCCGGAGCATCAAAAAAAGTGATATCATATATATCTTTATGATAAAAGAATAAAAAAAAGCGGTTCTATAAATGAACCGCTTTTTTTATTTTATAATTCTGTAATAGTCTTCTTTTCTTGGTTTCACCGTGTGAGGGTGAGCAGAAGCATAGCCAATTGATAATGCTCCAATTCCAATTACATTGTCTGGTAGTCCCCATTTTGTCAGCAACTGTTTGCCTTCTTCCGTCTCGAACATTGTGTCTTCACGGTTTATCCAGCAGCTAGCCAAACCTATTGAGTGAGCGGCAAGCATCATGTTACCGAGAACCAAACTGCCATCTTTAACGTTGTTTCTCCAGTCAGCAGAGCCAAACACGATAACTATTGTGGGCGCTCCGTAATAAGGATCAGCTCCCGTTCCCGTAGTTTTGGCGTTCATCTCTCTCAACAGGTCGCAGGTTTCTTTGTTTTGAACTGCTACTATCCATGAGTCTTGTTTCCCCTTACCTGTTGCAGCCCATGTTCCGGCTTCGAGTACTGCTTTTAATTCCTCGTCGTTTATTTGGTCCGTCTTGAAACGTCTAATGCTTCTACGTTCTCTAATTGCTTTTAAAACTTCGTTGTCCATAATCGTAATTGTTTAAAGTGATGTTGCAAATTTACTAATTTAGTTTATCATTTGCGAAATATATCATCTTTTTTCATTTCCACCACTTTACCGTATTTTGCTAGAGCGTCACGGTTTATGGTCTTCATGTTTCCTACAATATAATATATTATAGGTTTGTTTTTTACATAAACGTCATAAAACGTCTTGCACTCGCCAAAGCCTAGTTGTGGAATTATTGATGTTGCAGCAGTATTTGGATCAGCGGTGTATCCATTCATTATATATGAGTCTATTGTGCTCCCCATACTACGGAAGTCAGGATATTTGTTATTTATACTATTTATCTCAGACTGCTTCGTTGCCGTGATATTGTTTTCCCTTAATGGCATGTTCTTGTATAGACTGTCAAGAACTTCAAGGGCTGCCATACTTTTGTCTGATTGTACGCCCATTTTTGATGCAAATCCTGTAGGATAATTTGAATAGTGAGGCAAAGACGGTGTCAGCGTATATCCGTGTGAATAGTATGCATAGGCGCGGAATTCCCTAATTTCCTGGAATAACACGGAAGACATTCCTGATCCGAAGTAGTTTCCCCATAGGTCAAGTCGGGCACGGTCTTCTTCCGTTGGCATCTGCGGTATGTTAATGTATGAACTTATCACCGTCTGACGTGCTTTTGGATTGTTGTATATATAGACCGTAGGTGTGGAATATGCCTCCAACTTATAGTTAATTGGCTCATAGTCCTGTTTACATCTGTTGACAGGTATTTCTTGCTTTATGATTTTTTCTACTTCTGTGTCATCAAGTTTTCCGCTGTACACAATACTCATGTCATAGTTCTGTACATCCTTAAATAGATTAATGAAATCCTCAGGCTTGTTTTTCTTGAAATCTTTATTGCTGCATCTCTTAATAAAAATGGAATTGTTTCCATACATTATTTTCTGTTCCATCATATTGGCAATGCTTGCATTGTCCTTGAATGCAGTTTTTTGATGCAGTTTTTTGTCTTTTAATATATCATTGAATTTCTTTTTGTCAGCTTTCGCACTGTCAAGGAGTTCGCGTAGTAGTTTTAAAGATGAAGAAAGATTGTTGTCGAAACCACTCAATGTTATTATAAAATTGTTTCTGTTTGCATCAATACTATATGAACTTCCAAGTTTCTGCATTGCTTTTGCAAATTCATTTTTACTATGTTTTTCCGTTCCGATGCTTCCTATATATTCTGCAACGTCATTAATGCGGTTATCGTTGTCAAATCCTCTATGGTAAATTAGTTCCAGTTTAAACAAGTCGTTCGATGGATTTTTCACTGTATAAAGTCTTGCTTTAGGTGCTAATTTTATAGTGTTTGCGTCTTTATCAAAATCAATTAGTTTTGGCTTTATGTCCTGTGTCGGCATTGCTTTTATCTCTTTTGCATATTCAGACTGTTCGCCGGCATGTTTCGGTTTTATAGGAGAGTATCCTGGTTGGCTTATTTTGTCTTTCGGATAATGTCCGAATGTTTTTATAGCTCTTACACAGTCATCGCTGAAATATTTTGAAGCTATTCGCATGATGTCCTCACGGCTCACGGCTGCAATGTCTTTTCCTTTGTCCAAAACATTTTCCCATGACAAACCATGAGATGCGGCTGTTGTCATTATGTTTGCTCTATTGTCTATATTTTCAAGATTTTCCTGTGCATCCTTTTCCAGTAATAGTTTGGTTGAATTTAAAAAATCATCCGAAAAATCACCTTTCTTAAGTTTCTCTATCTGTTCAACACACATTCTTTCTGCCTTCTTTCTGCTGCCGAAAGGTATGTTTGGAACAAATCCTACTCCCACAACGTTTGTTTCTTTGAATGGTGACATCATTGCAATTGCATACATCACCTTGTTGTCATTTCTTAGTGAATCCAAGAGACCTGTTTCCGAACTGTTGTTAAGAAGTCCTAGTGCCACAGTGAATGCATTGTAGTCAGAATCTCTGTCTATTGGTGCACGGTATACTATTCCACCTGCCTTTACAATAGGTATTGGCAGTTTCAATTTCATTGTGGCGAGGTCTTTAAGCGGCTTTAGATTGAATGGCTGTTCTTTCTCCACTTTTCCAGAACGTATGCGTCCGAATGTGTTCTCAAGGATATTACTTATAGAATCGGCATTTACATCTCCTGTAAGAATTAGCGTCATATTGTTTGCAACATAATATTTGTTGTAGAATTCTTTCATTTCGCCGAGCCTTGGATTTTTCAGGTTCTCTGTACTGCCGATGATAGAGTAGGCGTAGGGTGTGCCTGCAAAGATCTTTGATTCTGCATCTTCAGCCGGTTGCATTAGCATGTTGTCTGAATACATGTTCTTCTCTTCATAAACGGTTTCTAGTTCGCCCTGAAAAAGTCTGAACACCGGTGACATGAGTCTCTCGCTGTTTAGCTCACACCATTGGTGAATGTATTGTGGTGAAAAACTATTGTGGAATACAGTCTCGTCAAAAGATGTGAATGCGTTTAGCCCTGTGCCTCCAAATGATGTGATAAGTGAACTGAATTCGTTTGGAATTGCGTATTCTCCTGCTTTTATGCTAAGGCGGTTGATATCTTTTTGAATTATATTCCTCTTGTTCGTATCTTTTGTTTCTGCCAAGATATCATATTTGGCTGATATTGAATCCAGCCAAGGTTTTTCTTTTGCATAATCTACGGTTCCTATTTTATCAGTTCCCTTAAACAAAATATGTTCAAAGTAATGAGCCATACCTGTGTTTGGGCAGTCCTTTGCACCAGCTTTCACTATAACAGCTCCATACACTTTAGGCTGTGAATGGTCTTCGTTTATCCAAACGGTCATTCCGTTGCTAAGTTTCTTTTCGGTTACTTTCAGTGGATTCACCTGTGCGTTTGCTGTTGCAAAAAAAGCAATAGGTATTAGAAAAGCTAATAATTTTCTCATGTGGTTTATGTTTGTTATCATTGATGATATCCTTATTGTTATGGCATTTTTGCATTCTGATATTAAGTGCCGTAAACTTTAGATAGTGCAAAATTATTGTTTTTTGTCGGTATAATATCTGTTTTAGTTTCGTTTTTTTCGTTTTTTGTCTTATTTATCTTCAAGATTAACGTAAATAAATAAAGGCAGATTCCTTTTTGATGGAAATCTGCCTTTATTATTTTTGTATTTTTTTACCTATTAAACCATATTCTTTACATGGGGCATCCATGTTCATCGTCATCTTCCATGTATACACCAAGTTCCCTGCCCATTCTTTTGAGTCCTTCCATAAGTGTGGCTCTTGTGCAGGCTATGTTTATGCGAAGATAGCAGAATCCTTCTTTTCGTCCATACATAGTTCCGCTGTTTATCTTCACTTTAGCATTGTCAAGCAATTTTTTTGCAGCTTCGTCTGCGGTGAGTTCAATTCTTGAAATATCTATCCATACAAGATATGTTCCTTCAAGACGTATGACCTCTAACTTTGGCAGATATTCTGTAAAGAAATCCTTCAGAGCCTTATAGTTGCCGTATAGGTATTCGTTAAGCTCGTCAAGCCACTCCTCACCGTTGTTATATGCTTCCTGCAATGCGATTACACCAAACGGATTCACGTCGCATACTTCATTGATGTTTAAAGCTCTATTTATGCGTCTGCGCAGAGTCTGATTGCTGCATATAATGTTGGCAATTTGCAGACCGGCAATGTTGAATGATTTTGACGGGGAGTTGAGAGTTACACTGTTGTCACGGCATTCATCGCTCACGCTGGCGAACGGTGTGAATGTATATCCTGGCATGATAAGTTCGCAATGTATTTCGTCAGAGATTATCTTCACTCCGTTTCTTGTACAGATGTCGTTTATGCGTAGCAATTCTTCTTTGGTCCATACACGACCTGAAGGATTGTGAGGATTGCATAGTACGAATACTGTAATCATTGGATCAGCGCATTTACTTTCAAAGTCATCGAAATCCATAACAAAGCTGTTGCCTTCTCTTTTCAACTCAGTTTGCGCAACCTGGCAACCGCAGTTCTTTATGCTTGTAAAGAAACAGTTGTATGCGGGCGTCTGTATCAGCACCTTTTCACCTTGCATGGTCATAGCCTGCAGTGATGCTGTCAATGCAGGAACCACGCCTGATGTATATAGAATCCATGAACGGTCTATCTGCCAGTTATGACGGCGTTTAAACCAATTGGTTATCGATTCATAATAACTGTCAGGAACTAGTGTGTAGCCAAAGACGCCATGTTCCACACGCTTTTTCAGCGCCTCTATTATACAGGGTGCTGTCTGAAAGTCCATGTCGGCTACCCACATAGGGATTACATCTTCTTCTTTTGATAAATCCCACTTGTATGAGTTTGTGCCGCGGCGCTCAATCTGCTTGTCGAAATTGTATTTCATATTTATCTTGTTTCAATAACACAGTCTTTTCCCTTGGCATATTCATCGTATGTGATTTTACCAATTTCATTGGCTGTGATTTTTCCGCTTATAGGATTTTTAATTTCTGTTATTGTTCCGGCTATGCTTGCATTTATGTTTGTGCTGTCTTCAAAGACACGGTCACATTCTGAATCGAATGTGCAGTCCTCAAGAGTTATTCCGTCAATATAGCATAATGGTTGTTCTCCGCTTATGTGGCATCTCACTAACTTTATGTCTTTGCTATGCCATGCAAGATATTCACCGTTTAGTTCTGAATCATATACTGTCACATTGTCACATTCCCAGAAACTGTCTTTGGTTGTTATTTTAGCGTTGTGTATCTCTACGTTATGGCAATATTGGAACATATATTTTGAATCGCTCACAAGACCATCTACATATATATTGCTTGAGAACATGAATGGGTAGGTGCCTTCGTGCAGTTCCACATTCTTTAGTTTCAGCCCGTTTACTTTCCAGAAAGTTTCGTCGGCATCGTTAATCTTAACATTTTCGAGTTCAAGATTGTTCATTTCTCTAAAGAATTTAGGACCGTCAATCACTGAGTCCTTCATATTCATGTTGTTGCTGTACCAAATGGCAGAACGGCTTTCTGGAGCGAAGTAGCAGTTTGCTATAATACTATTGTCTACATGCCACCATGGATATTTGCCATAGAATTTGGAATTATAACATTCCAGATTTTCGCAACATTTTATTCCTGATTCGCCATCAACAATGGTTATATCCTCAAGTCGTGTATCTTTTTCGCCGAAGAGAGGGCGTTCTCCGCCAAATTCCTTATTCTTTATTAATTTCATACTTATTTTTAATACCTATTTATTTATATAATAAACTCACGGTACAAAGATACAAACATTATACCAAACTTGCTGTATACAAATTACGGATAATTTTCAATGGACTTGGACACTCAACCAGAAAAAGTTTTTTAATGTCACTAATGTCACTTT
>OCVT010000200.1_pt1 | contig 22554 bp, 14 predicted proteins | sample 1539111 | NCBI WGS metagenome assembly OCVT01 (sample SAMEA3991482, study PRJEB22521) | metagenome | biome: anthropogenic terrestrial biome; feature: sewage plant; material: raw primary sludge | place: Sweden | collected 2012-09-26 | reverse complement strand
CCGGCCTGTCCCATGAAGAACGCCTCTATCTGGAAGAGGTCGTCGCGGTGGTGGCCGACAGCTTGCAGGGGGACATGGAAGGCCCATGTCTCAAAGGCATCGCCGTTGACGCCGAAGCCATAGTTGCGGGCCAGCGTCACGAAGTAAGCGGCCGCCCACGACCCGTCACAGCGCGCCGCCCGCTGGCCGATGGCCAGAGCCTTCTCTTCGAGGCGCTCGGCCTGCAGGGCGCTCATCCACGAGCGTATCATCAGGCGCGGCAGGTCGGGGATGATGCGGTAACAGGGTGGATAACGGTCGGCAAGGAGCAGTTGCCGGTAGTTGTCGCTGACCGACGGCGGTACCTGCAGTTGCAGCTGGGGCAGCACAAGGCCAGCGGCGGTACGCACGTCGGCATCGGCCAAGCCGGTGACGTGGAGCACCACATTGTCGTAAGCGGCATCGCGGTCGTGACCATGCGCATACCAGTCGCTCGACTTGTCGTGTATCTCTACGTTTCCTACCCAGAGCGTGCCGTCTATCTTCACCTTCGCATTGAAGAAGTCGGGGCCAGCATGCCCGTTGGGCAGACCAACGTCAACGACTTCCACGGTGCGTCCGTCGGTCGTGACAAGCGGGGCGAGCGGAAACAACCTGTGTTTCCATACGTAATGCAGTAACTGCTCCATCATCCTATCCCTGGCGCGCTGTCTGCGCCACGTCTTCTGATTAATTGTTGCGCAAAGCTACAAAAAAAATCCGAACCGGACGACCGGCAGCACATAAAAAAACAGAAAAGAATATTGGCAACGGCCGTTTTCGTGCCACATTTAGTATAATTTATATTGAAAATCAATGCTGTATAACAGAAAATGCGTACCTTTGCCTTCACTTATCATTCGAATGAATATATGAAAATCGCTTTAATCGGCTACGGCAAAATGGGCAAGATGATTGAACAGATTGCCAGGGACCGCGGCCACGAGATTGTCAGCATCATCGACATCAGCAACCAGGAGGACTTCGACAGCCCGGCCTTCGCCTCTGCCGACGTGGCTATTGAGTTTACGGCACCCATGGCTGCCTACGACAATTATCTCAGGGCCTTCGAGCACCACGTGAAGGTGGTGAGCGGCTCCACGGGCTGGATGAAAGACCACGGCGACGACGTCAAGCGCCTATGTACCGAAGAAGGACAGACCCTCTTCTGGGCTTCCAACTTCTCTGTCGGCGTGGCCATCTTCTCTGCCATCAACAAAAAGTTGGCCAGCATCATGAACCAGTTTCCGCAATACGGCGTGAAGATGGTGGAGACACACCACATCCATAAACTCGACCACCCTAGCGGCACGGCCATCACGCTGGCCGAGGACATCGTGGAACGCCTGGACCGCAAGAGCAACTGGAGTCTGGGCCAGCTCATCAAGCCCGACGGAACCGTGGAAGACGAGCATACGCCCGCGGCCGACGAGCTGGAGATAGACAGCATACGCCGCGACGAGGTGCCGGGCATACACAGCATCAGCTACGACTCGGCCGCCGACTGCATCACCATCACCCACGACGCCCACTCGCGCCAAGGCTTTGCCATGGGTGCCGTGCTCGCCGCCGAATACACCGCAGCCCACCAAGGACTACTGACCACCAGCGACCTGTTCCGGTTCGAGGAAGCCTAGAGAGAATGCATCATCAAATAAAACTTCATCAACAAGCAAATGATTGACAAACAAAAGGAAAAACTCAACATGAAGGTGCAATGGATCAAGTTTACCGTTGTCCTCTTCCTTTACCTCATCTTCCTGCTCTGGCTCAAGAGCTGGCTGGGACTGATCGTCATACCGTTCATCTTCGACGTTTATATCACCAAAAAGATAAAATGGCAGTGGTGGAAAGACGCCGAGCGCCCCGTGCGATTCGTCATGTCGTGGGTCGACGCCCTCGTCTTTGCCCTCGTGGCCGTGTACTTCATCAACCAGTTCTTCTTTCAGAACTACGTGATTCCATCCAGTTCGCTGGAGAAATCGCTACTCACGGGCGACTACCTCTTCGTGTCGAAGGTGAGCTACGGACCACGCATCCCGCAGACACCGCTCACCATGCCGCTCACACAGCACACGCTGCCGGTCTTCAACTGCAAGTCATACATCGGCTGGCCCCACTGGGACTACCGCCGCGTGAAAGGGCTCGGACACGTGAAGCTCAACGACATCGTGGTCTTCAACTATCCCTCCGGCGACACCTTGTGCACCAACGAGCAGTGGCAGTCGCGTGACTACTACCAGTTAGCTTACACTTTTGGTGAGCAGATTCTACAGGGACAGAGCCAAAGCACCATCAACGTAGCCGGTCTGAACCCCATCCAGCAGCGCAGGTACTATGAGCAGGCTTACGCCATGGGCCGCAAGTACATTCTTGACAACATGCCCACCTTCGGTAGCATCATCACCCGCCCCACCGACCGGCGCGAAAACTACGTGAAACGCTGCGTGGGTCTGCCCGGCATGACGCTGCAAATCAAAAACCGCATCGTCTATCTGGACGGCAAGCCCAACAAGGAACCGGACAACGTGCAGTACACCTACTATGTGAAACTGAAGCAAGACCTGCCCGAAGAACTCCTACAGCAGCTCGACATCTCCTCGGAGGCTCTGACCAGCCTGAACCAGACTGGATACCTGCCGCTCACCAAGGCTTCGGCCAAGGCTCTCGCCGCCCGTAAAGACCTCGTGGCCAGTATACGCCTGAACACCGACGCCGATCCCAACGACGCACTCTATCCGCTGAACGCCTACACGGGCTGGACACGCGACAACTACGGCCCCATCTGGATTCCGAAGAAGGGCGCCACCGTGAAGCTCTCCATGAAGAATATCGCCATCTACGAGCGTCCCATCAAGGTATATGAGGGCAACCAGCTCGACGTGAAGAACGGGCGCATATACATCAACGGAAAGCTGGCCACCAGCTACACCTTCAAGATGGACTACTACTGGATGATGGGCGACAACCGCCACAACTCTGCCGACTCCCGCTACTGGGGCTTCGTACCCGAAGACCACATCGTGGGCAAGCCGATCTTCATCTGGTGGAGCCACGACGCCGACCATAAGGGTTTCAGCGGCATACGCTGGAGCAGACTCTTCAACATCGTCGACCACATTAAATAAACAGGGACAGGGGCGCCGGAGACCACGCGGCAACGGATAGTCCCGACGGCCCTGCCTTTCCTGTATATGATGAAGCAGACGCTCAAATTCCTTTTGGCGCTGGCGATTGCGATCATCATTGTTTTCGCCGTTCGTGCCTTTGCTTTCACAATCTATACCGTTCCCGACACCAGCCTGCAGCCACAACTGCGAAAGGGAGAACGGATTATTGTGAACCGGCTGAGTCATGTACCTTATCGGAAAGGGGACATCATCGTCTTCGAAGACTCCGCCACGAGCTACATCGGCATCATCACGGCACTGCCCGGCGACACCATCCGCATAGGAAAGGCGCTCTACCGCATCCCCCCACACTGCGTCTGCAGATGTCCGGAATGCCAGTTTTTCCTCGTCAAATACGAACACACGCGCCGGCTGATCTGCCGCCGCACCATCGTAGGCCCCGTCTACACGCTATTCTCCTTCCACTAATGACAACAGCACTGCTCTCCACCACTTACTTCGGACCTATACAATGGTACCAGAAACTCAACAGCTATGACCATTGCCTGATCGAACAGTATGACAGTTTTCAGAAGCAGACCTACCGAAACCGTTGCATTATAGCCACCACACAGGGCCTACAGGCGCTTACCGTGCCCGTAGAACACAATCGCCCGCTGCCCTTAGAGAACGGCCAGCAGACGGCTCCAGATACGCTCACGACCAAAGACATCCGCATCAGCGACCATGGCAACTGGCGTCATCTGCACTGGAACGCTCTTCAGTCGGCTTACGGCGAGAGCCCGTTCTTCGAGTTCTATGCCGACGACATCCGCCCGTTCTTCGAGCAACGCTGGGATTACCTCATCGACTTCAACAGGGCCATCACCGAGAAGATGTGTGAGCTGCTCGACCTGCGGCCACAGATGCACCTGACCACCGAATGGCACGAGATGCTGCCGGGAGCCCGCGACTTCCGTTCGGTCATCCGCCCCAAGCATCCGGAACCCGACGCGGAGTTCCTTCCACGCCCCTACTATCAGGTGTATGGACAGAAGTTCGGTTTCCAACCTAACCTGAGCATTCTGGACCTGCTCTTCAACGAAGGAAACGAAAGCATACTGAAAATAGTCTCTACCCAACCCTTACAGCCTCTCCCCAACCCTCCCCAAAAGGGGAAGGAACGCTATCGCCTTTGAGGAAGAAGTTCTCAATTCGATAAACATTTCTTTGTAGGAGGTTTTGTAGGAGGGAGCACATCAGGGAGATTTTCTCAATCCGGCAGGCACTCCGTTACTTGGGTTACTTTTCCACGGCGGGGAAATCGAAGGGGACTAAAGACGATTGAGGGGTAGCGGAAGGTCTTAGAAAAATCTTTACAAATAGACTAAAAATTAACATTTGAAATCCATCAACTCCTCCCTTGGTTCTAAATACGCAAGTTTTGAGGCCCTTTACGAAGTACCTGATACTCAGAGGAAACCGGGGGTTGCAAATTTTCGGACATATCTTTATTGACCTAAACCTCCCCAATATTGTTCTATTTTTTACCCTTTTGGCCTCCAAGAGGTATCCTTTGACCTTCTAAAAGGTATGCTTTGGCACGCTAAAAGGATACCTTTGACACTCCCAAAGGTATCCTTTCGCAAAACCGAAGGGAAAAAATAGGATTTCGACCTCTCTATTTTCAAATTCTCACGCTAAATTGTAAAATTTCAGAGCGCTTTTTTCGATCATTTTATTTGACAAAATATAACACTCGTGTAGGTAAGGTAGGTTGAGTAGGAAGGGTAGGTTCTGTAAATTCAGTGAATCCAGTGAGTTCAGTAAATCCAGTAGAGAGATAAAAAAAGCTGACGCCATCTAGAAAGGATGGCGTCAGCTTAATTATACATCACGAATTATACATGATGGAAGTGCATGATGAATAGTGTACGATGTCTCTCATCGGGCTGCATTGACTCTCTCCCCTTTTGGGGTTTCCGCTCCCCGATAACGGGGAGACCGAGAGGGGTGTAAAGACCATTGAGGTTGGAGAGAGGCTGTTTATTTCTTATAAACCAACTTCACGAAGACCGGATAATGGTCAGAAGGATTGCGGCGCGTATAGTTGCTCAAGTTGATCTGATCGGGGGCATCATGGCCTTTCTTTGCAGAGGTAGCCGTCTGAGCGTTCTCCGTCCAGTAGCTATTGGTCAAGATGCCATAGTGCTCTACGTTGAAGTTAGGTGACACAAAGACATGGTCGATACGGCTGTCGGATTTCAAATTATTCTCGAAGTTATTGAAAGTGCCGTTCTCGGCAAAGCATTGCTTGGTGTAGGTATAGGAGTCCTTGAGGATGCCGGATTTGGAGAAGATGCCGAAGATCTCGTCGCGCTGGTCGACATTAAAGTCGCCGGTGAGAATGACGGGAGCTCCCTTGGCAATCGCCTTAATCTTCCTGATGACGAGCTTGGCCGCCTCACGACGGGCTACTATGCCGACATGATCCATGTGGAGGTTGAAGAAGAAGAACTTCAGCTTGGTACGGCGGTCCAGAAACTGTCCCCACGTGCAGATACGTATGCAGGCTGCATCCCAGCCCAGCTTGGGTACATCGGGCGTCTCGTTGAGCCAGAAGTTGCCATGACCGAGCAGATTGAGCTGGTCTTTCTTGTAGAACACGGCCGAATACTCGCCGGCTTCCTTGCCGTCTTCACGTCCCACGCCGATATAGCCATAGTTGTCGAGGCCATTCAGCAGGTCGTGCAACTGGCCCACGAGTACTTCCTGAGTACCGAAGATAGCGGGTTGCTCGAAATTGATCATGTCGCAGATGACTTTGCTGCGCGTAGGCCATCCGTTACCATCACGCAAGTCATCATTGTTCTGATTGCGGATATTGTAGGTACCGACATACAGTGCCTGCGCGTTCATCACTATGGCAAAAGCCAATGTAAGAAAAAACAGAAAATAACGTTTCATTCTATTTAATTATTTTAAATGATAAGTATATCCAAGACCATCCGTACTTGATGGCGGTATCGGCCGAAACAAGGAACACGACGTAATGCAAAAGTAAGCATAAAAAACGGAACAGTACTGCTTTTCGGCAGATTTTTTTAATGCCACAGATGTTTTTCCGACTGTTGCGTCCACCGAATAAGCGGCAAGCCGACTACGGCTTGTACACAGCCACGCCCACGCGCGAGTCGGCACATCCATAATAGAGAAACCACCGATGTCTATAAGGCACCAGACCTTCTATGAACACGGTGCCGTCGGGGTACTGACCACTTTTCTCAAAGGCAGCTTCGGGAAAGAAGAACGGCTTGTCGAGACGCGTGATGAGACGTGTGGGGTCGTTGCGGTCGAAGAGCGCTTGACCGGCACAGTAAGCGCCGGCCGCATAGTGCGTATCGCCATTGGCACCGCCGCTGTTCTTGCCGTTGTAGAAGAGCAGAATGCCCTTATCGGTGATGACGGCTGGGGGTCCGCACTCCGTGAGCTGACTGTCGAAACAGCCCTTGCGGGGGCGCATCACCTTGAGCAGGTCGCCCTTCGCGTCGAGCAGCGGGGTCCAGTTGACCAGGTCGGTAGACGTAGCCACGTTTACCCATGCCTCGCCCCAATATAGATAATACTTGCCACCGATAGTAGCTATGACCAACCGGCCCTTCTTCATCTCGGTGACGATGGAAGCCGACTTCGAGAAGTCGTTGCCGAAACGACCGCCATAGGCCTGTGCGAAAGCAGGGCCATGCTTGGTCCAATGATGCAGGTCGCGCGACGTGGCGACGGCCAGTCGGGCCTGCCTGCGATTCCACTGGGTGTACATCATCACGTAAAGGCCGTCATTGGTCATGGCCACACGCGGGTCTTCACAACCGCCCGGGCATTCATATGGGCTCTGGCTGTCGCTCCTGTTCGGAAAGAGCACAGGAGCCTTCTCGCGCGTAAAATGGAGACCGTCGGCAGAAGAGGCATAGCCGATGCGCGACGTACGGCTGCCGATGCCCTTGGCCGTATTGTCCTCGGAGCGGTAGAGCACTACGATTTTCCCTTTATAAATGGTAGCAGCCGGATTAAACGTGTCACTGCCCTCCCATGCCGACGAGTCGTTGTTCATCGGGCAGAAAAAGCGAACCGCAGTGTCGGGCGAGATAATGGGATTCGTGTTTTGCGGACGCACGAACCGCGTCCATGCCCAGGCCGGGGAGGCTTCGGAAGAAGCGGTCGTTGCCTGTTTCTGTGTACCGCAGGCCGTGACGAGAAGACATCCGGCAGCGAAGAGCAGAGATTGATTAAACTTTTTCATCGATATAAGTCTGTTAATGGATGGTTGGTATTCTCCGGGCGGAGAAGAAACAAATGAAGGCCGACACTTTATTCAAATGACGGCCTTCATAAGATATTCAGTTACAAGAACTATTCAGCAGAGATCACTGCATCAGGATAGTCTGTCTTGTACACGACATCGTTTCTGGAAAGCGTACCCTCATATTCGTAAGGCTCGGTAATTTCCGGATCGGTGTATACATCCACATACTTGTAGTGTGTGTGGAACACCGTCATACGGTTGAGCTTACGAGAGTCGGTAGAGTTCTGCGTGAACTTGAACTTGTAATTAGCCTCAATCGGCTGGAAGTTCGGATTGGTGGGCGATTCCATCGTAATCGTGCTGTCGGCATTCATCGTCATCTTCACGACAAACTCAGAATGATGCTTGGTGTCGCGCTCGTATGAACCGGCATACATGTAGCACTCCTTGTTCGAGATCGCATAGACCTGCTTACCGGAGACCTCGCCCGTGTAGGTGATGTTCTGGTAGCGTGAACCAATCTTCTTCTTATAAATAGCCGTCAGCGTTCCTGTTCCGGAGTAAGATCCCGACCAGTTGTTCACCAAGTTGATGAGGTACAGCGCGCGTGAATACTTCGAAGGGCCTACAACCTCGCCATCGGAAGAGGCTATCTTGATAGGCAGCACGTACTGGTCGTAAATGCTATAGTTGGTGGCCAGATTCGTCATGTCAACCGTCACGGTTGCAGCCGCATTCAGCTGCCCTGCCGGGATGACATAAGAGGTCTTGTCGAACTGATAGCAATCGGCCGGCAGGATGGTGTAATAAGCTGCCGAATCGTTCTTGTTCTTATCGAAGTTATAATCTTTCAGCGTATCGGGGTCTACAGCCAAGGTCACATTGATGTCCTTGTTGTTGCCCGTAGAACCGTTCACGCCAAAGGGCACATTCAGATTCACCGTGTTCTGCTCGGTAAGGTTCATGGCCAGATTACCCTGCCAGCCGTTCTTAAGCAAATACGTGTATTTGGTGAACAGCTCGTAATTCAAGTCATCAGAGCAGGATGTGGTGGTAAATAATATCAGCAGCGCTGGAACCAGGCCACAGAATATTCTATAAATATATTTCTTCATAATTGTCATTCGTTATAAAATTACCAACCTGGATTCTGGGTTAAGTTTACATTTCTCTTCATTTCTGCAGTTGTAAATGGCCAGAGATACATCTTGCGGATAAATACCTTCGGAACCTGGGTGACAGCGGTCTCCTTGTAGAATGACTGCTTGCGCGTGGTTTCATTGGTGATATTGATGTTGCAGCCCATGAAAGACTGGTTCTCCTCTACCTCGGCATCCTTCCAGCGGCGCAGGTCGTAGTAACGGAAGGCGTTCTCGCCGAAGAGCTCTACCTGACGCTCGCGCTTCAGGAAGGTACGGAAGTTATCACGGTTGCTGTAGACGTCATCGCTGTAGTCGGGCAGTCCGGCACGTACACGGATGGGCTTGATGCAGTCGTGCATGGCAGCCACGTCACGCGAAATGGTTACGGGCTGGTTGTTGAACGTGGTCATCTCGTAACTCTTGGTGAGCTCGTTCATGGCCTCGGCATAGATGAGCAGCACCTCTGCATAGCGGATGGTGTTCTCCGTACGCTTCATGCGGGTACCACCTGTGGCCCAGGAATCCTCGTCACTCGTAAACTTATAGCAGCCGATACCCGACAAGGGGATACCGTCTTCATTCAGTCCCTGCTTGCCGTCGGTCTGTTCACGATAGTACCAAGCCTGCTGGTTGCGGTAAGAAGACTCACTGGCACTGGAGCAGATCCACTTGCGGCCGTTATAGGCAATGGACGCATAGAAACGGGGCTCACGATGGACATACTGCTTGGAGACGTTGGTCGGCAAAACCATATTGCCACCATTGTACTGGCCTTCGGAGCTAACCGTGAAGCCTTCCGCCGTATAATAGCCGCTGGCCTTGCCCTCGGCAACGGTCTCGCCGTCGTCCATGCCATAGGCATTCACCTGCTTCAGAGACACACCCATGGTGTTGCTTCCCTTCAGAGAGCGGGGCATGCTCTGGGCACTCCAGTTCTCCGCATAGGAATAGCCGCTCTTGGTACGGGTGAAAATCAGCTCGGGATTCTGAGAAGCCTTGATGGTTCCGTCGAAGAGGGACTTATAAGACAGGTAAGGGTCTACGTCCTTCCATCCATCGGGGAAGTTCTTGTTGGAATAGTCGGCATTGTAAGGCGGACGCATATACGACAGGGTATCGGTACCCATAGGCGCAACGGTATAAAGCTTATACTGCTTCAGGTCGATGACATCCTTGGCGGCGGCGGCGGCACGGGCCCATTTCGACTCGTCATAGGTCTGCGGAACCAGCTTGTTGCCATGATTGTCAACCACGTCGAAGAGATCGGTGTTACCGTTCATCAGCGGACTGGCAGCCCAGAGCAGCACGCGGGCACGAAGGGCCAGGGCAGCGCCGCGGGTGGGACGGCCGATATTGCTGGACGTACGGGTAAGCGGCAGCGAACGGGCGGCCAGCGTCAGGTCGCGGTCGATAACGTTCACCACAGAGTCTACGCTGACACGCGGCAGAGACAGCGTCTGGTAAGGGAGGTTCACGTCGAGGCCGGATTCAGGCACCACGGGGATGGGACCGAAGTGGCGGAGAAGGGCCCAGTAAGAGTAAGCACGCAGAAAACGGGCCTGAGACTTCATGTCCGCGATCTCAGACAGGGTCAGCTCGGGACAGCGGTCTACGTTATTGATAAAGGTAGAGTTCTTGCGCACGCACTCATAAGCTTTATACAGCAGGTTGCTGCTATAGTCGTTATTGGTAGACGCGCTGTAGTTACCGTTCTGCCAGTCGCGGCTTCCCTCCATGATGACATCATCACTCATCCAGGCCGGATTGTTGGCGTTGTCGGTGTAGCAGGTCTCGGTGATCTGATCAAGCGGCTCGTAGGCATTCGACTGCCAACCCTCTACGTAAGTACGTTTGGCAAAAGCCGAGTCGAGCGTCAGCTGATCATAGAAATATTTGTCCACGTTCAGGTAGTCATTGCACGATGTCATGGTGATGGTCATGCTGGCACCGACGAACAGGAGCACTAATTTATATATCTTTTTCATGTCTGTCGTTATATTAAAGAGTGAAATTAACATAGAACGAGAAAGTGCGGCTGATAGGATAAGCAGTACCACTCTCATTGTTGCCTTCCGGATCCCACCACTTGAACGGGCTCCAGGTAAACAGGTTCTCACCAAGGAATCCCAGACGGACCTGCGTCATGTGCAGCGGCTGCAGCACCTTGCGGGGAACATCGTAAGTAACTTCCACATTCTTCAGACGGGTATAAGCGCCGTTCTTCATCCAGAACGTAGAGGCACGGTTGTTGTTGGAATTGTTGGTATAGGTCAGGCGCGGCCAGGCGGCATTCGGATCTTCCGTTGCCGTGGTACCGGAAATCTCAGAAGAAATCCAGCGGTTACCGTTCACCATCTCCATCAGAATGTTACCTGTGGCACCATCGTGGAAGGCGTGAGGGCCACTGCCGCCTACGAAGAAGGTTCGCTTGCCGGCGCCCTGAAACAACATGCTGAAGCCCCACTGTCTGTAAGACACGCTGAGACCGGCACCGTACATCATGCCTGGTGTGTTGGAATAGCCGATGGGCACGATATCATCATCATTGATGACACCGTCACCGTTCACGTCCTTGTACTTGATGTCACCGGGCTGGATATCGAAGTTCGCGATGGCCGACTGGTCAGGGCTGGATTGGATGTCGGCCTTGTCCTTGAAGAGGCCAAGGGCGATGAGTCCACGGGTCTGTCCATAGCGGAAGCCCTGGGTCATCTTATACCAGAGCTCGTTGGCTGCCTCATCGTAGTTGGTAATCTTCTGATTCTGGTAGGTCATGTTGGCGCGGATGGTGTAGTTCACCTCACCGATATGGTGACTGAAGGCGATGTTGCCGTCGAAACCGGTAGAGCGCATGCCACCCATGTTGGCCATTGGCGTCTGATCGGCCAGACCTGTAGACAACGGCATCTGGCTACGCGTCATGTAGATATCGTTACGCACGTCCTTGAAGAAGTCGATGGTACCGCTGAACAGGTTCTTGAAGATCTGCCAATCGAAACCTAAGTTCCACTTGCGGGCAATCTCCCATGTCAGGTTCGGTGTACCGATAGTCGTGATACGGTAGCCCCCGATAAAATTGGTGTCGTCCTGGCCGTAAGCATAGCTACCACTGGCATCCATAGAAGAGATCAAGGTGATGTACGGGAAGCGCGTATTACCGAGATTGTCGTTGCCGACCTCACCCCAGGAAGCGCGGACCTTCAGGTTCTCCAGCCAGGGCAGATTCTCCTTGACAAGAGGCTCCTCTGAAATCACCCAGCCTACAGATGCTGCCGGGAACCAGCCGAACTGCTTGCCATGCTGGAAGTTCTCTGAACCGGTATAGCCCAGATTGAACTCTGCAAGGTAGCGGTCGGCGTAGGAATAACGTATCTGACCGGAATATGCAAGGTTACGGTGAGGGATGGAGTTGATGATGCTCTTACCCAGATTGGTATCGGCTGTTTCCTGGGCGTAAACCATGGCCATACCATACACACGGTGCTTCTCAGCAAAGAGACGCTCGTATTCCATCTTGGCCTGCATATAGTATCGGCGTGTACCGGTAGTAGAGGAAGCCTGAGACATCAGCGCCTCTTTACTCTCGCGTTTCAACACAAGGTTGCCATAAGAGTCACGGGCACTCAAAGCACTCCAGAGCTCAGGCTGTTTGCTACGTATAATCTGATTGTAATTATAGGTATCGAAGGCGAAAGTACCCGAAAAGCTTAGACCCTTGGTAACAAAGTCCAGTTGCTGGTCAACGGTCACGTTGCTCTCCATCTTGTTCTGCCAGATGGTCTGGTAACCGGTCTGCGTAAGCAGGAACTCCGGCGTCTTGATACCATTGACAAGAGGCCACTGGCCACTCGACCACTTACGCGGGGAAGACAGCGGAGTGTACTTGGAGAAAGAAGCCCAGATGTCATCAGCTGTTGAGCCCGGCTTGGTCTGGTTGATCATATAGTCGTTGATACTTACCGTCAGCTTGGTCGTACGCGTAATGTTCATCACGGAGTTGGCACGCACCTGATAACGCTTATAGGTAGAGTTGGTGTTGTACTTGTTCTCAGAACTGTGTGTCTTGTAGATACCGTCCTCACTGTAGTAAGAGCCGCCCACGTAATAAGTGGCGGCATCACCACCACCGGTGAAACTCATCTGTGCACGGAACTGAGAGGCGCCTTTCTTCAGCATCAAGTCCTGCCAGTCCACATTTGGATAGAGGTCGGAGTCCAGGCCATTCTTGATGATGTCCATTTCCTGATCACTATAGATTGGCGACTGGTAACGGGTCGCACGCGCTTCGTTGGCCAGTGAGGCGTACGTATAAGCGTCAGCATAGTTGGGCAGCTTGCCGGTAGCATTGTAACCGTAAGTCAACTTACCCTGGATACGGATCTTACCGGTGTCACCCTTCTTCGTAGTGATCAGGACAACGCCGTTAGCACCGCGCTGGCCATAGATGGCGGTAGCGGAGGCATCTTTCAAAACAGAGAACGACTCGATGTCTTCAGGAGAGATCTCATTGAGACCACGCTCAACACCGTCGACCAGAACAAGGGCACTGCTGCTGGCACCGAAGGTAGAGATACCACGAATCCAGAACTCGGACTGGTTCTCACCTGGCTCACCGGAGAGCTGCTGGGCAATGATACCCGGAACGACACCGGCCAGAGAGTTGGTCAGGTTACCGGAAGGCGCATTGAGCTGTTTCACGTCGACTGTGGTGAAAGCGCCCGTCAAGGTCTTCTTCTTCTGAACACCGGCAGCGGTAACGACCACTTCATCGATCTTATGGGTTTCCTCGGCCAACACAATGACCAGGTTATTCTTATCCTTAATCTTTACGACAGGTAATTCCTGAGAAGTAAAGCCGATGTAGTCCACCCGCAGAACCTCATAAGGGCCCGTCTTGATCTTGAACTTACCATTTACGTCGGTTGTGGATCCCAGACCGGGCTGGTTCTTTACGGTAACATTGGCACCGATAATCGGTTCACCGCTCTTATCTTGAACAACACCCTGCACTTGCACTGCATTGTCTTGAGCAAACGCAACAGCCTGCACAAAGCAAAGGAGCATGAATAGCAAATATTTCTTCATGATGTAATGTATGTTTTATTATTCAACAACGATTTTACGAATGAGGGCGTTATAACGGTCAGCTACGATAATAGACTGGTCATCAAGTACGGTAAGGCCTTCGGGACCATTAAACAGAGCTGATTCAGGCGTGCCATCCTTGTAACCGCTGGTTCCACCCTGACCGGCATAGAGAGTGACCTCCTTGGTCACGCAGTTGATGCGGCGGACGCAGTGGTTGTCGCGGTCGGCAATGTAGAGATAGCCGTCTTCATCGAAGTCCCCGGCTGAAGGGGTATTGAACAAGGCCGCGCCACCGATACCGTTCTGATAGCCAGAAGAACCGGCGACACCGGCAACGAGTTCATCGGTAGAGCCGAGCGAACGGGTAGCGGGATCATAAGGTGTACGATAGATGCAGTGAAGACCCTTCATAATTTCATAAAGATACTTACCGTCCTTACTGAAAACCAGGCGCATTTCCTGGTTGCTCTTGTTGTCTACGGTACGCAGTTCGGTGTAAGCAGTCTGTACGCTCTTGGCCGTCGGCTCATAGCGATAGAGCTTACCATCGTAGTTGTTGCTGAAAATAACATCACCGTTCACAGGATTTACGGCCAGACCGGTAAACACCATAAAGGCTATATTGTCGGTCTTAATCAGAGGAATAGGTGTCAGGAATCCATCTGTACGGCTTAAGGCGATGAGTCCACTATGAGAAGCATCGCAGTTATCGCTATTGTACATGTGAGTCATGTACAGCGTGTCCTGCTTCAGGTTGAAAGCCATGGCGGTTGGTGACTCAAACGGGCCGCTGTAGTCAGCAACCAATGTTTCCACCGAACCATCCTGCAGACGACGCAGGGAACCATTCTGCTGCGTTCCACGACCTTCGTCAATCTCGTAAATGACACCGTCCTTATCGTGTGTCAAGTACCAAGGACGCTGGAAGACAGCCTGACTGTAGATGCCGTCAGCGATAGGATGAACCACTGACGGGTCATACGTACCGGCAACTGTCGACACATTACGAGAGAACTGATAGCGGAAGATTTTGCTGGAATCGACCAGCAGCTTGGCACTTTCTCCCTGGCCGACATAAAGAGCGACTACGCCGGTATCGGTACGGGCAGGAACAACAGCATACAGGATGTCGTTGTCTACTCCGATAATGGCGGCCTTCTTCCCGTTTACGGTCACCTTCAGGTAACTTGGATCCGTTCCGAGGTTCGTACCTCTGATAATCAACTTAGTTCCAACACCACCGCTATCTGGAGAAAACGACGTAAACGTTGTGGCCTTCGATAGATCGGGAGGCGTCAACGTTTTCTTCATCAAAGCGATGTCATTGTCACTGCAACTGTAACACAGCATTGCTGCACATGCCAGCACTAAAGAACTTTTTAATATTCCCTTCATGGCAATTAATTAATTTATAAATGACTTAGTTATTAATATAATCATATTTTGATTTATAGATACGTGGCTAATACTTCTACTTCGTAGCAGATGTTATACTCCGGGTACAAGAATGTCCACCATTAATTTAATTTTCATTTCTGTGAAAGCACGCGATAATTTGTTTTACGATAAGTTTCTGTAGCGATAGACCCCTACGGAATCCCTGACTTACTGATAGAGTAATTCCCTCATACAGTTAACAACAATAAACGTGGCTTCATACAGTTTTTTTTGTACGGCTTTGATAGGCATGTATTTGGGTAATAGAAGGTGGCGCAGGAACAAGTCCCACTCTGCCAACTTTGGTTTTTCTACTCTCAGGGACATCAATAAGGAACGGTTATTTTAGTAGTAATTCCGTTTTAGACGTTCTCTTTGAAATATTAAACCGAGGCAAAGATAAAAGTATTTTTGTTATTTTGCAAGTTTTTAAGTCAATTATATTAACTTTGCACCGATATTTTAACATTAAGGAGACTAAAAAGACGAATATCCTCGCTTTTCTTCTCTGACTAAACCGCAGAGAAGCCGTCATAAAGGGAATGAACCATCCACAGGATGAGAAAAGTCAAATGACCTTTCAACGAAACTCTTCACATTCGGAAACTTAAAAATTTAACATATAAAAAGTAATCATGAACATTAAGAAAAAACTAATTGTCCTGAGCTCCGTGCTTGTCTTCTCTACAATCAGCGCCTCGGCATTCACGCCCAACTTTACGCTGCCTGTTGACACCGTGAAGAAAGACACGGTGAAGAAAGACACCGCAAAGGTGAAAAAAGAAGAGAAGAAAGAAGAGAAAAAGAATGAGTACGACGAACTGATCAAGAAAGGTGGCACCACGCTGAACGGTCTGTTCACCGTGCGCCATATCGAAGACAAATGGTACTATGAAGTACCCGACTCGCTGCTGGGCCGCTATTTCCTGGCCGTCACGCGCTACACCTCCGTACCACAGAACTTCGGAAAGTTCTCCGGCGAGGAGGTAAACGAAGCCACCATCTACTTTGAAAAGCGCGACTCCAAGACGTTGCTGTTGCGCGCCTACGTGCTCTCACAGCTTGCCAATGAGAAGGACAACATCTCCCGAACGCTGAAGGCGTCGACCACAGATCCTATCGTGGGTTCATTTAAAATCATTGGACAGAGTCCGAAGAAAGATAGATACCTCGTTGAGGTGACCTCTCTCTTCAAGAACGACAACAACCTGATGAGCCTTCCAAGCGTCACTTCACAGAGCATGAAGCTCGGCGGATTACAGGGGGACCGCACCTTTATTGACACCATGAAGGTGTTCCCCACCAATATAGAGATTGCCACCACACGTACCTATGGCACTGCCCCAGCCTCGACGCCTGCTTCGCAGAGCGGATCGGTAACCCTAGGCCTCAACACGTCGATGGTTATCCTACCGAAGATTCCCATGCGCAAACGCTTATGGGATGAGCGCGTAGGCTACTTCACTGACCGCATCACCTATTTTAATGATGAGCAGCACAAGACCGACCGCGAGGAAATCATTGCCCGCTACCGCCTGGTACCAAAAGACGTGAAGAAGTATCTGCGGGGCGAGCTGGTGGAACCGGTGAAACCCATCGTCTACTATATCGACCCAGCCACGCCGAAGAAGTGGGTACCCTACCTCATCGCCGGCATCAACGACTGGAACGTAGCCTTCGAGGCGGCAGGCTTCAAGCATGCCATCATCGGCAAGGAGTGGCCGAACGACTCTACCATGAGCGTCGACGACGCCCGCTTCTGCATGCTACGCTACCTGCCGGCAGAGATAGAAAATGCTTACGGCCCGCACATCGTCGACCCCCGGAGTGGTGAAATCGTTGAGAGCCACATCTGCTGGTATCACAACGTGATGAACCTGCTTACCAAATGGTACATGACGCAATGCGGCCCGCTCGACAAGCGTGCCCAGACCATGAAGTTCGACGACAAACTCATGGGCGAACTCATCCGCTTCGTGTCGTCCCACGAGGTAGGCCACACGCTGGGCCTGCGTCACAACATGGGAGCCAGCTCAGAGACTCCGGTGGAGAAACTGCGCGACAAGGCTTGGGTGGAGGCTCACGGCCATACGATGTCCATCATGGACTATGCCCGCTTCAACTATGTGGCACAACCCGAAGACCATATCTCCGAGAAAGGACTCTTCCCACGCATCAACGACTACGACAAGTGGGCTATCAAGTGGGGATACCAGTATCGTCCAGAGTTCAAGGACGAACTACAGGAGAAGAAACAGCTGATGAAGGAGACCACCGAGGTGCTCAAGAAGAACCCTAACCTCTGGTTTGGCGGCGAAGGCTTCGGCTCTGACCCGCGTTCACAGACCGAGGATCTGGGCGACGACAACGTGAAGGCCAGCGAATATGGTATCAAGAACCTGAAGCGTGTCATCGCGGGCCTGCCCACATGGACCCATCAGGACAACGACCAGTACGATGACTTGAGAGAAATGTACGCAAGCGTACGCGATCAGTTCCAGCGTTACCTCAACCATGTACTAAAGAACCTGGGCGGAGAGTACGTCAACAACATGCCGGGCAGAAAGCCTTACGAGCCCGTCCCTGCCGACAGGCAACGCGAGGTGTTCGGCTATCTGGACCGTCAGATTTTCGATGCACCGCTCTGGCTTTATCCAAGCAACATCGTGGAGAAAACCGGCATAGACCCGAACACTGACATCGAGAACCGGCAGAATATGGCCCTGTCCATGGCTCTGAACGCTTCCATCCTGAAAAGAATCTACGACGAGCAGCTCATCAGTACCCAGGCCTATCATCTCAGCGACTATCTGGGCGACCTCTTCGCCACCGTCTGGAAGCCTCTGGGCAATAGCACGGAGATGGCCGACAAGTGCCGCCGCTCCCTTGAGCGCAGTTATCTTGACAACCTCAACACCATGCTCAATCCCAACGATGCCGACCACCGGGCCAATACACAAGCTTACAACTCAGACGCCATGCTCTACGTGCTCGGCAATCTCGACAAGGTGGAGCAATTTGTACGGGCACAGGCAGCCACGGCAGCCGACATCAACCAGCTGCACTACAAGACGCTCCTCGAGCAAATCAAGTTGATCAGAGACCGGAGGACAACCGTGAAATAAAGCCTCTCCCCACCCTCCCTGAAAGGAGAGAGAAAGACCGCTAACGCCTTTGAGAAAGGAAGTTCATATATGCTAACAGATGAGGTAGATGAAACAGACATCTACCTCATCTGCATTAAATCAGTCTGGTCATATACATACAAAGCAAGCCCTGCTCTTCCTCGACACCTTGGGTGTATATATCAGATACTTCTTCCGTATCCGTGAAAACTATTTTGCAGAAATCCGCACCATCACCTCTCGTTTTTCTGGATTCTCCCGCGACTTCATTGAACAAAAAGAGAACCGGCGCCGAGGTTTCCCGGAAAGGTCGACGAGTGGCCGTTCACTCACCTCATATTGTTCCTTCCCTTTCCTTTTTCTCTCATTTATTTCTGCAAACCGATTTTTATGTCTATCTTTGCGCACAATAAAAGCAATGTGCTGTCGGCACACGGTCCGACTGTTCTCTTAGCCACTTCACAATGAAAGCATCTTCTTTACCAAACCCCACACCCGGTCCGCAGCAAGAACTGGTCACAGGCACCAAGGCACGCATCGACGAACTGGACTTTCTAAAGTTCGTCTTCATCATACTGATGATTACGTTCCACCTGGTCTACATCGGCAACAGCTATCCTTACGCCAAACAAATCGTCTACACGTTCCACATGCCTGCTTTTCTGGTCATCTCCGGTTATCTGGCTAACATTGGCAAGAAGCCGACGGCTTTCCTGCGTGCCATGCTCTGGCTGTTCATCCCTTATGCCGTCATGGAAAGCGGCTATACCATCATGGCGTCGCTATTGCCCATACGGGAACATATCGACCACCTGACGGCAACCCTCCTGATAGAAAAGATATTGGTTCATCCCATGGGCCCGTACTGGTATTTCCACACGCTCATCCTTTGCAGCCTCATCTACTATGGCGTCTTCCATGCCCTTCGCATCAACCGTCTCTCACGGTTTATCATCATCGGGCTGCTCTACTATCTCTGTGCCTACATTCTTCACATCGTCTCCTTCTACTGTACCGCCTACTTCCTGGCAGGCGCGATGATACGTCAGAGCGGAGAGAGCTTTCTGCGCGTGGTACGCCCGTCGTGGCTTTCCATCCTTCCCGTGGTCATCATGGCCTGCTATCCACAGAACCTCGACAAGGGCACCATGGCCGGCATGGTCATCGTCTACCTGGTGATGAGCTTCTGCCTGTCCGTCTTCTGTCTGGTCAAGGGCAGGCTGCGCAGGTTCTCGCTCGCCATCGGCCGCAACACGCTCATTCTACTGCTTTTCTCCCCTATCTTCACGCTACTGTCAAAGTACTTCCTCCCCTATCTGAGTTTCGACCCCACAGGAATGGTCTTCCTGATCGTAGCGCTGGCGTTTACGCTGACCGGCTGCTTCGCCATAGCCCGCGTCATGGATCGGCTGGGCTTATCGCGCTACTTCTTCGGCAAACACACCGTGATACAATAGCTGTATTCTTCCACGCCCGCCCAGAGTTCACCGTCGGGCAATAAGAGATGAAGGGGCTTTTCAAACATTCGGGAAATCACAATCCGGAAGACGGTGTGAAGCAAAACATCCGTTCTTCTTTCTTGAGCTTATCCGTATAAATAAGGTAAGCGATGATAACAAGCCATAAGACTGGAAGGGCTATCAGGGCCGCAAGCATGCGATTACGGGGGGGACGAGCACGACCGGTCTGCAGGTCTTCCAAATGGGGTTATCGATAGTGAAGGGAATCGGCTAAAGGGGTATTTTCGGCGATCTTTGCCGCTGAAAATACCCCTTTAGCCACAACAGGAGCCCCTATCGGAGACGATAGAAGACACTACTGTTTTTCTTAATCGGCAATCTGCTATTGCAACAGTTGCACGGCTTTCTTCACAATGGGATTACTCTCATTGATAATCTGAAAATACTCACTCATATCCCACAGGTCGCGGGCCACCAGAGCTTTGAGCTGCAGGCGCAGCGTGAGCAGCGTCTGTTGCAGTTCCTTGTCGTCTTTCGCCTTCACCTTCTGTTTCTCCCCTTCTTTCAGGACGTCGTCAATGAGTGACTGCGGCACCTGGTAGTTGCGGTTGAAATCATCGAATGAGGCATATTGCGAACGAAGTTTCTTGCGGTTGTTGTCAACGTATTTCAAGTTGGCATTGATGATGATACTGCGCGCGGCAAGTTGTCGGTGCAGGGGGGTGTACTGCGTGGTATCGAGCGGAACGAAATAATCGGGCATGATGCCACCACCACCGTAGACTACGCGGTGCTTGCGGAGCGTATAGTATTTGAGCGAATCGGCATAGTGGATGCTGTCGGCGGAATAGAGCTCGCCGTGCTTAAAGCGGTTATCCAAGTCATCGGCATAGTCCTTGCTGTCGCCTTTCACGTAAGGTTTCTGGATGCAACGACCCGACGGCGTATAGTAATGGGCTATCGTGAGGCGCATCATGCTGCCGTCGGGGAACTCGATGGGACGCTGCACGAGACCCTTTCCAAACGAGCGGCGACCGACCACCTGTCCGCGGTCCTGGTCCTGCAAGGCTCCAGTTACAATCTCGGCAGCCGAAGCAGAATACTCGTTAACCAGTACCATCACCCTGCCATCAAGCAGTTTGCCGTTGCCTTTGGCACGGTATTCCTGACGCTCTGCATTGCGGCCCTTGGTATAGACGATGAGATCGTTCTTCTGCAGAAACTCGTTGACGATCTCTATGGCAGCCTGCATATAGCCGCCGCCGTTCTCCTCGAGGTCGAGAATAAGGTCGCGCATGCCCTGCTGCTTCAGGGTATTCACGCACACCATAAACTCATCGTAAGTGGTGGCGCCGAAGCTACCGATGCGGATGTAGCCTATCTTCGGACGAATCATATAGCTGGCGTCGATGCTCTTCACGGGTATCTTGTCGCGGACAACCATGAAGTACTGCGTCCGGGCAATGCCACGGCGCACGACACCCAGTTTCACCTTCGTACCTTTCGGGCCCCGCAACCGCTTCATGATGTCTTCCTTCGACATCTTCACGCCTGCAATGACGGTATCGTTGACCGACACGATGCGGTCGCCGGCCAAGATGCCCACCTTCTCCGACGGCCCGTTGGTCACCGGCTGGATGACGAGCAGCGTGTCCTGCACCATGTTGAACTGCACTCCGATGCCCTCGAAGGAGCCCTGCAGCGGCTCGTTCATGTCCTTGGTCTCCTTCACCGTGGTGTAGGAGGAGTGCGGGTCGAGTTTCTCCAGCATGCCGCGGATGGCATCCTCGACGAGCTTCGGCTCATCTACGGAGTCCACATAGAGGTTACTGATAGCCATTTCGGCTACCTGCAATTTGCGAATGGGGCTGTCGTCGCCCAAATTCAGATGCATCTGTGCTGATGCTGTGCCCACACAGAAGAGGGCGAAAGCTGATAGTAAAATATTCTTCATTGTCATGATTTTTATAGGTAATGGCGGGTGACTGCAGGGGCGAGGCGCGCCTTATCCCTGTTCTTTATCTGCCTCAGACAGATCCTCCTCGACGACCAGATTGTCGATGATGAATTCCTGGCGCTCCATGGTATTCTTACCCATGTAATATTCCAGGAGTTTCTGCACCTGATCGTTCTTATGGAGAGTGACCTGTTCGAGCCGCATGTCGGGGCCGATGAAGTGTACAAACTCATCCGGCGATATTTCACCGAGACCCTTGAAACGCGTAATCTCAGGGTCGGGGGCGAGCTCTTTGATGGCTTTCTGCCGTTCCTCGTCACTGTAGCAATAACGGGTCACGAAGTCGCTTCTCTTCTCTCCCTTGACCAACCGGGCATCAGTGTCGGCTATCACCTGCTTGTTCTTAATCTTCGTACGCTTGTTGCGCACACGGAACAGCGGCGTCTGCAAGACGTAGACGTGACCTTTCTTGATGAGTTCCGGGAAGAACTGCAAGAAGAAAGTGATGACCAGCAGGCGGATGTGCATGCCGTCGACATCGGCATCGGTAGAGACGATGACCTTATTGTAACGCAACGTGTCGATTCCGTCCTCAATGTCGAGGGCCGACTGCAACAGGTTAAACTCCTCATTCTCGTATACTACCTTCTTGGTCAGTCCAAAGGAGTTGAGCGGCTTGCCGCGAAGCGAGAACACGGCCTGCGTGTTCACGTTGCGACTCTTGGTGATACTGCCGCTGGCCGAGTCGCCCTCGGTAATGAATATGCTGCTCTCCTCCTTGCGGTCGTTCTTCGTATCACTGTAGTGGATGCGGCAGTCGCGTAGTTTCCTGTTGTGCAGGTTCGCCTTCTTGGCCCGCTCACGAGCCAGCTTGGTGACGCCTGCCATGGCTTTACGCTCGTGTTCGCTCTCCT
>OCVT010000198.1_pt1 | contig 22593 bp, 26 predicted proteins | sample 1539111 | NCBI WGS metagenome assembly OCVT01 (sample SAMEA3991482, study PRJEB22521) | metagenome | biome: anthropogenic terrestrial biome; feature: sewage plant; material: raw primary sludge | place: Sweden | collected 2012-09-26 | reverse complement strand
AGACGGTTGGGTAAATTAGTCCTCTAACGGCAGGTCAGTTAAATCCGCCTCTTTTTTCTCGTCTTCAGTTGGGGCAAAGTCCAGTGCCACCACGCCGTTCACCCCACACAACTGGCGCACTTTCGCTTCGATTTCTTTGGCAATCGCAGGGTTGTCTTTTAAGTATTCGCGGACATTGTCCTTGCCCTGACCAATCTTGGTGCCGTTGTAGGCATACCATGCGCCGGACTTGTCCAGCACCTTGTGAATAACGCCCAGTTCGATAATTTCACCTTCGCGGCTAATGCCTTCGCCGTAGAGAATATCAAAGGTGGCTTGACGGAACGGGGGGCAGACCTTGTTTTTAACGACTTTGACGCGGGTTTCGTTGCCGATAATTTCTTCGCCCTTTTTGATACCGCTGATGCGGCGAATGTCCAAGCGCACCGAGGCGTAGAACTTCAGTGCATTGCCGCCGGTGGTGGTTTCTGGCGAGCCGAACATGACGCCGATTTTCATGCGAATCTGATTGATGAAAATCACCAAGGTATTGGTGCGCTTGATATTGCCCGTCAGCTTACGTAGGGCTTGGCTCATCAGGCGGGCTTGCAAACCCACATGGCTGTCGCCCATTTCGCCTTCAATTTCGGCGCGGGGAACCAGTGCAGCAACTGAGTCAATCACAATCACATCGACCCCTCCCGAGCGTACCAACATGTCGCAAATTTCGAGGCCTTGTTCACCGGTGTCTGGCTGGGAAATCAGTAGCTCATCTACATTCACCCCAAGCTTGCGGGCATAGGCAGGGTCTAGGGCGTTTTCTGCATCAATAAACGCACATGTCCCGCCGAGCTTTTGTGCTTCGGCCACGGCTTGCAAGCAGAGGGTGGTTTTGCCGGAGGACTCGGGCCCGAAGATTTCGACGACGCGCCCGCGTGGCAGCCCACCAACACCCAAGGCTAAATCTAGCCCCAACGAGCCGGTCGAAATAACCTGAATATTTTCGTTTACTTGGGTGTCGTTCATTTTCATGATCGAGCCCTTGCCGAATTGTTTTTCGATTTGAGCCAGTGCGGCGGCGAGCGCTTTTGCTTTGTCGTTGTCAGCCATGAGAATCTCCGTGAGGTAAGCAAACCGTAAAGTGTGGCAAGGATTATTGCATGAAATTTTGGCAAAATCGCCGTGGCTCACGACACGCCCTTGTCGCGTGCTTTTTCTTGCTTTTTTAGAAAATACCGGATTTACAGCAAGGGCTGTTGCCGCCCCGTCTACAGGGCGGTGCCCTCCCTCTCCTCACACGACCTAAGCCGCCCAGTCCAGATTAAACACTTGCCAGTAAAAAGAAAAACCGCTTAAAATCGCGCTCTTTTATTTGTCTGTTTTTAACTAGGAACACACCATGGTTGTGATTCGTCTTGCTCGTGGCGGCGCAAAAGATCGTCCTTTCTTCAACATCGTTGTGACGGATTCCCGCAATCGCCGCGACGGTCGCTTTATTGAGCGCGTTGGCTTTTACAATCCAGTGGCTAACGAAAAGCAAGAGCGCGTTCGTCTTGCTACTGACCGCATCAACTACTGGATTGGCGTTGGCGCACAAATGACCGACTCCGTTGCTAGCTTGGTCAAAAAACAAAGCAAAGTTGCTGCTTAACTTTGCTGCATTCCCTCCTCTTGTCAGCACGAGACCCCCATGCGTGAAGATGAATTAGTCGCCATGGGCTTTGTGCGTGGTGCATTTGGTATTCGAGGCTGGGTTAAAGTCCACACGGATACCGAATTTGCCGATGGGCTGTTTGATTACCCAACATGGTGGTTAAAGCAGCCCGATGGCACTTGGAAACCCTACACCCTGCTTGAAGGCGCGGTCCACACCAAGGACATTGCTGCTCAGCTTGAGGGGATAGATGACCGAGATAAAGCTGCTGCCTTGCGGGGCTGCACCATTGCTGTGCCGCGTAGCAGTCTGCCCGTTTTGGCAGAAGGTGAATATTACTGGTCTGATTTGGTCGGGCTGAATGTAGTCAACCCCGAAGGCGACGTATTCGGCAAAGTGACAGAGCTACTACCAAACGGCACGGCGAACGAAGTATTAGTGGTTCACGATGGCACACAAGAACGCCTAATTCCCTATGTGGCGGCCTATGTGCTGGAAGTCGATCTCCCCAACCAGCGTATGGTAGTGGCATGGGGTCTGGACTACTAATGCGGATTGATGTCGTTACGCTGTTTCCAGAAATGTTTGTCGCCCTGACCGAAAGTGGCGTTACCCGCCGCGCACTCGACCAAGGCATCTGGCAATTCGGCACGATTTCCCCGCGTGAATTTGCCTACGACAACCATAAAACGGTTGATGACCGACCCTACGGGGGCGGGCCTGGCATGGTGATGTTGGCAGAGCCACTTGAGGCTGCCATTGCAGCTTTACGCACCCGCCAAGCCAATTTGGGCATTGCACGTAGCCGCTGCATTTACCTTTCACCGCAAGGGGTGCGACTCACAGACCGCAAAGTCTGCGACCTCACCCAAGAGACAGGGCTAATTTTATTGGCCGGTCGCTACGAAGGCGTGGATGAGCGGATCATTGACCGCGAGGTTGATGAAGAGATTTCGATTGGTGACTATGTCCTCTCTGGCGGAGAACTCCCCGCTATGGTGCTCATGGATGCCATGATTCGGCGGTTGCCTGGGGTGCTGAATACGGCGCAATCTGCCGAGCAAGATTCGTTTGCTGAAGGCTTGCTAGATTGCCCCCATTACACACGCCCCGATCATTACAAGGGTGTGCCGGTGCCAGAGGTCTTGATGTCTGGTAATCATGCCCTGATTGCTCGCTGGCGACTAAAGCAGTCTTTAGGTCGGACAGCCCATCGCCGTCCTGATTTACTGGCGCATCGTCAGCTTTCTAAACTGGAATCTCGGCTGCTGGCAGAGTATCAGCAGGAACAAGATTCCCTATAACAACAGGAGTTCATTTAATGAACCTGATTCAGATTTTGGAACAAGAAGAAATCGCTCGGTTGAACAAAACCTTGCCTAGCTTTGCACCCGGCGACACCGTGATTGTGCAAGTTAAGGTCAAGGAAGGTAACCGTGAGCGTCTGCAAGCTTTCGAAGGCGTGGTTATCGCCAAGAAAAATCGCGGCCTGAACAGCGCGTTTACTGTGCGTAAAATCTCCGCAGGCATGGGCGTAGAGCGCACATTCCAAACCTACTCCCCACTGGTGGTAGAGCTGCAAGTGAAACGTCGTGGTGATGTTCGTCGCGCCAAGCTGTACTACCTCCGCGAACGTTCCGGCAAGTCCGCACGTATCAAAGAAAAGTTGCCAGCACGCAAAGTTGCTGCTGCCGCTGCTGTCACCGCTTAATTCGGTACGACACGGAGCTGGACAAAAAGGGCGCGAATCCATGGGGTTCGCGCCCTTTTTTACGCCATGCGCCATTGCTTAAGAACCTGTTCAAAGTCTCGCGAACGACGGGTCAGCTAAGGCGAAATGAACCAAAAAAGCGGCGTTGGAACTGAATCCACACGCATTTTTTGGGGCATTTCAACGCAGGATCACCCGAGTTTCGCAGATCGTAAACAGGTTCTAAGAGAGCCTCCCTATGCCCTCCTCCTTTACCGCCATTCTCCCCGCCCCATTTGGTCGGCTCGGCCTATGCGAGGCGCACGACGCACTTACCGCACTGGTCTTTTTGCCGACAGATACGCCCCTGCAATCGCCCCCTTTTGGCAGCCTATCCGCGCTGGCGGCGCAGCGGCTGCACGCCTATTTTATCGACCCCCACACCCCGCTGGCTGACCTACCCTACCAGCTCACCGGCACGCCGTTTCAGCTGCGGGTGTGGCAGGCGATGCTGACAATTCCGGTGGGGGCGACCCAACGCTACGGGGAACTCGCAACTCAGCTTGGCAGTGCGCCACGCGCAGTGGGCGGGGCGTGTGGGCGCAACCCTTTGCCGCTGATTGTGCCCTGCCATCGGGTTGTCGCCGTAACAGGGATGGGGGGCTTTAATCAGGGCAAGCTAGAGACCATGTTGGGCATTAAACATTGGCTGCTCCAGCACGAGGCTGCGCACCTAGCGCAATAAGAAATAGAGCACCGGCGGTAGCACCAGCAGGCTCATCAGATTGCCAATGAGCACCAACGAAGCCACGCGGCTAGGCTCTTGCTGGTATTGCTCCGCCACCAAGAAATTCAGCACGGCAGGCGGCAGGGCGGCAAACAGCCACAGCCAAGGCTGTTGCGCGACGGGCAAGGGCAGAACGGGCAAGAGTAAGGCCACCATCAGCAATCCACTGGCAGGGCAAACCACCCCACCCAGCACGCCGAGTCGCCACTCCACCCACGACACCCCCGCAATCCGAACGCCAAGCGAGAAGAGCAGCAAGGGTACGGACACATCGCCCAGCATTTTTAGCCCCAATACCCACGCTTCCGGCAAATGCCAGCCCGAGAGGCTGACTGCCAGCCCCGCCGCTGTCGCTAGCATCACCGGCTGGCGAAATAGCCCCCCGAGCGGGGCATGGCGGTTCATCAGCCACAGCCCCAGCGAGAAATGCAGAATCATCTCGACCAAAAACAAAATCACCGCACCAGGAAGGGCGGTTTGGCCGAAAGCCAGCACCACCAGCGGCAAGCCCATATTGCCGGAATTATTAAACATCATCGGAGGCACAAAGGTCAGCGGGGCAATCTTCAGCAGACGCGCCAGCGGCCACGCCAAGAGCCCCGAGCCCAGCACCACCCCTGCCGCCCCCAAGGCCAGCCAGCCGTATTGACTCAGCTGTACATCCTTGCTAGCCAGCGCGACAAAGACCAGGGCGGGTACAAATAAATCCATATTGATGCGATTGACGGTCACCATATCGGGAGCATGACGACGTGCATAGACGTAGCCAATCAGGACAATAGAGAGCACGGGTAGCAGAATCGAGACAATACGCAACAGCATAGACAACGCACCTTGGTTTTTTCTGTCGGAAAAATGGCCTAAAGAGCCGCACAATGGAACAGGGTCAATGGCCTCGTTACGGTGGTTTTACCCAAAAAAAAGGCTGGATCCTGTTTAACACAGAATCCAGCCCTTTTTTACCTTACTTTATCGCACGCCCCACCCAGAGGGAGGAGGAAGCGTTAGAAGTTCGGTGGAGAGTACGAGGCAGCTTGCGAAGACAAAACTGACCCGCCCCCCCTATTTGTTACTTTGCTTTTGCCGGTGCATTGTTGGAGAGACCCCACACATAAGCGGTCAGCAGATGCACTTTGCCTTCGCCGAGGAAGTCTTTCCATGCTGGCATTTGGTTGGTACGACCGTTCGTGATGGTATCAATCACAGCCTTTTCTGTACCGCCATACAGCCAGATGTTGTCGGTCAGGTTAGGTGCACCAATCGCTTGGTTGCCCTTACCGTCCGCACCGTGACACGCCGCGCAAGTGGCAGCAAAAGTTTCTTTGCCGCGCGAAACGCGCTCAGCATCAGCTTTTTTGCCCGAGAGGGACAGCACGTAGTTTGTTACGTCCTTAACCTTCTCTTCGCCAAAAGCCGCACCCCATGCAGGCATCTGGCCACGACGGCCTTCAGCAACACTTTGGTGGACTTGCTCAGGCGTACCGCCATAGAGCCAATCGCTGTCGGTCAGGTTAGGAAAGCCCTTTGCGCCGCGTGCATCAGCACCGTGACACTGCATGCAATAAGTCAGGTAAAGGCGTTTGCCCATTTCCTGCGCTTCTTTGTCTGCAGCCACAACCTTGATGTCTTGCTTCAGGAATTTGTCGTACAGAGGCTGATATTTTGCTTCTGCTTGAGCACGTTCTTCCTTGTATTGCCCAACGGAAGTCCAGCCACGCAAGCCTGGGAACTTGCCCAGACCAGGGTACAGTGCCAGATAACCGACAGCAAAGGCGATGGTGATGTAGAACATCCACATCCACCAGCTAGGCAGCGGATTGTTGTATTCCTCTAGGTCACCATCCCACACATGACCCATCGTTTGGACTTGCTCGCCCTTTTTTACATTGGTCTTGGATTGGGTAAACAGCAAAGCCCCTACACCCAAAATACCGATGATAACGATGGCGGAAATCCAGATGCTCCAGAAATCGCTAACAAAATCACTCATTTTTTTGCTCCGTCAGAAGCCGGTGGCGAGCGTGTGCCCCCGGCTTGCAGTGAATCGTCGTCATCCGCGAAGGGAAGCATTTCTGCCTCGTCAAACCGTTTTTTGGCACTTCGTCCGTAGGCCCAAAAGGCAATCAGGAGAAAGCAGGCAAAAGACAGTACAGTGAAGACGATTCTTACTAGGTTGATGCCATCCATAGTGGTTTACCGCACGTTCTTCAGTGCCAGACCCAAACCTTGCAGGTAAGCAATCAATGCCTCCATTTCCGACTTGCCCTCTACCTTGGCTTTACCCTCGGAGATTTCTTGGTCGGTGTAAGGTACGCCTACTTTACGCAGTGCGGTCATCTTGGCGGCTACACCGGCTGCATCAGCAGGGGTGGTCACCAACCAAGGGAAGGCAGGCATATTGGATTCAGGCACAACGTCACGCGGGTTAACCAAGTGGGTGTTATGCCATTCATCCGAATAACGACCGCCCACACGCGCCAAATCTGGCCCAGTGCGCTTAGAACCCCATTGGAAGGGGTGGTCATAGACGGACTCACCGGCAACGGAGTAGTGACCATAGCGTTCGGTTTCTGCACGGAAGGGACGAATCATCTGTGAGTGGCAGGTGTGGCAGCCTTCACGGATGTAAACATCGCGCCCAGTCAGTTGCAGTGCATCGTAGGGCTTAACCCCTGCGATAGGCTGTGTGGTCGATTTTTGGAACATCAAAGGCAAAATCTCGACCAGCATGGCCACGCTAATGACCAACAGGGTGAACACAATCAGATAGCCAACGTGTTCTTCAATCAGTTTCTGGATCTTTTCCATGGTTGCTTTTCCTTGTCCCGGCTTAGTGAGCGTGTGCTACAACGGCCGGAATTTCGGCGTTGACTGCACGACCCGCAGAAATAGTGCGGAACATGTTGTAGGCCATGAGCAGCATCCCTACCAGATACAGCAAGCCGCCCAAGAAGCGAACGAAGTGGTACGGATAGGTTGCTTTCACCACTTCAGCAAAGGAGTAAGTGAGCGTGCCATCAATGTTCAGTGCACGCCACATCAGCCCTTGCATCACGCCAGAAATCCACAGTGCCGCGATGTAAAGCACCACGCCAACTGTCGCCAGCCAGAAGTGCGCTTCAATCAGCTTAGTGCTGTGCATTTCGTTGCGCCCGAACAAACGTGGCAGCAAGTAGTAGATAGAGCCGATGGAGATAAAGCCCACCCAGCCCAACGCGCCAGAGTGAACGTGACCCACTGTCCAGTCGGTGTAATGCGACAAGGCATTCACGGTCTTGATGGACATCATTGGGCCTTCGAACGTGGACATACCGTAGAAGGACAACGACACAACCAAGAACTTCAGAACAGGGTCAGTGCGCAGTTTGTGCCACGCGCCAGACAGCGTCATGATGCCGTTGATCATACCGCCCCAGCTAGGAGCCAGCAAAATCAAGGAGAACACCATACCGACGGACTGAGTCCAGTCAGGCAAAGCGGTGTAGTGCAAGTGGTGAGGACCTGCCCACATGTAGGTGAAAATCAGTGCCCAGAAGTGGACAACCGACAGGCGATAAGAGAACACGGGGCGACCGGCTTGTTTAGGCACAAAGTAGTACATCATGCCCAAGAATGCTGCAGTCAAGAAGAAGCCCACGGCGTTGTGCCCGTACCACCATTGCACCATCGCATCAATCGCACCGGCATAGACCGAGTAGGACTTGGTCAGGGTGACGGGGATTTCCATGCTGTTGACGATGTGCAGCAAAGCAACGGCCAAGATAAATGCACCGTAGAACCAGTTAGCCACATAGATGTGCTTCACTTTGCGGGTTGCCAGTGTGCCGAAGAACACGATGGCGTAAGCCACCCACACCACGGTAATCAGCAAGTCGATAGGCCATTCCAGCTCGGCGTATTCCTTACTGGTGGTCATGCCCAAAGGCAGTGTTACAGCCGCCAACACAATGACCAGCTGCCAACCCCAAAAGGTGAAGCCAGCCAGCTTTTCAGCAAACAAACGCACTTGGCTAGTGCGTTGAACAACGTAGTACGAGGTTGCAAACAGTGCCGAACCGCCAAAGGCGAAAATCACGGCATTAGTATGCAAGGGACGCAGACGACCAAAGTGGAACCAAGGACCTACGTTCAGGTCTGGCCACACCAACTGCGCGGCGATAATCACGCCCACCAGCATACCGACAATGCCCCAAATTACGGTCATCACGGCAAACTGGCGCACCACCTTATAGTTATAAGTGGATTGCGTTTCCATTAAGGTTTCTCCAAGGTTGCTAACACAAGAATCAAAAACCGTCACACGAACCACTAGAAACCTAGCCACATGCCCCCATGTGAGTGCGAGGTGTCTGGTTGTTCGGAGGTGTCTGGTTGTTCGTAAGAGGGAAAAGCACGAGGATTACCCCTGATTTACTGAGCTGGATGGCTAGAAATTGCCTCGTCAACCAACTGAATTAAAACAAGAAATAACCCGTTTCATACCCTTTTGAAGCGGCTCATTTTACACTAAAACATGCACCCTAAGCCATACGGATACTAGGCAGCCCCCTCCTTTTTGCGTACAGCCAAAAGGCCTAATTCCAGCGCACCCATTATATTGTCATGCCCCCCTAGAATATTGACACAGGTCAAGCCGCTAGGCTTCGTCATCCTGCACGGGGAACTTTTGCCCGCTGCCCTTACGCGCCTTTCTCCCCCTTTGCTGGTGGCAAAATCCGCCACACCCCTTCTTTAATTCCGCCACGCGACCACTATGCCCACAGCCTTGCCCCCCTCCCCGATTGCCTACCTGATTGAGCCGAGCGACCTTGCTGGTCACTGTTTTACCGTCACGCTCACCCTTGCCCAGCCCATGCCAGAAGGCTGTCTGCTGCGTTTGCCCGCGTGGCTGCCCGGCAGCTACAAAATACGGGAATTCGCCCGCCACATAACCCAGATCACCGCAGGGTCGGGGCGCAAGCCACTGTCTGTACGCAAAGTGGACAAGCACAGTTGGCAGCTCGCCCCAAGCACCGGCAAGGTCACCGTCCGTTACACCGTGTATGCCTATGATGTGTCGGTGCGGGGCGCGTATTTGGATGGGCAGCGGGGTTTTTTTAATGGTGCGAACCTCTGCCTAGAAGTGGTGGGGCAGTCCGACCAGCCGCATCGGCTTACAGTACGCCCACCCGAGCATCCCGATGCCGCACAGTGGACGCTGGCCACCAGCTTGCCGCGTGAGGGCGCAGGGCGGCGTGGGTTTGGGCATTTTGTCGCCGCCAACTACGACGACTTGCTCGACCACCCGTTTGAAATGGGACACTTGGAGACGGTGCGCTTTACCGCCTGCGGTGTGCCGCATGAAATCATCGTGTCGGGGCAACACCGTGGCGACCTCGACCGGCTCGCGGCGGATGTCAAAAAACTCTGCACCGAGCACCTCACCTTTTTTGCTGCGCCCGCGCCTTTTGCCCGCTACGTCTTTTTGCTGCACGTCGGTGACAAGCTTTACGGCGGGCTAGAGCACCGCGCCTCCACCGCCTTGATGGCCAGCCGCGACGCACTGCCGGTGCAGGGCGAACCCACACTCACCGAAGCCTATCTCGACCTCCTCGCCCTGTTTAGCCACGAGTATTTCCATGCGTGGAACGTCAAGCGCATCAAACCCGCTGCTTTTGTGCCGTATGACCTCAGCCAAGAGGGCTACACCCGCTTACTGTGGGCATTTGAGGGCATTACCTCCTACTACGACGAACTGGCTTTGGTGCGCTGCGGTTTGTTGTCGATACCGGCCTATTTGCAGCGGCTTGCCGATATGCTGGCCGCTGTGCGCCGTGCGCCAGGGTTGGCGGTGCAAAGTGTGGCGGAAGCCAGTTTTGACGCGTGGATTAAGTATTACCAGCCGGACGAAAACAGCCCAAACAGTCAGGTCAGCTACTACACCAAAGGCGCGTTGATTGCCCTGTGCCTCGACCTGACCCTCCGCCAACACAGCCAAGAGCAAGTCAGCTTGGATACGGTGATGCGGGCGTTGTGGCAGCACACCGAGCAGACAGGGCAAGGTATCGCCGAGGACGCATGGAGCCGCTTGGCCGAAGCCGCGACCGGTGTGCCGCTGACCGCCCTCTTGGCTCGCTGGGTGGACAGCACCGCACCACTCCCTGTCGAAGCTCTGCTGGCCACGGTCGGCGTGACGCTCTCCCCTGTCGCAGACGACACCTTGGCGGCGCGTCTCGGCGTTAAAGCCAGTGGCAGCACCGCAGAAGGCTGGACGCTGCAAAGCGTGTACCACGGCGGGGCGGCCTATCAAGCAGGGCTGTCTGGCGGTGATGTTTTGATCGCCGTGGATGGGCTCAAAACCAGTAGCGTCGAAGCGCAACACACACGCTACCCCGCTGGCACCGTCGTCACCGCGCACGCCTTTCGCCGTGACCAGCTTTTGAGCCTCAACCTGACCCTGCCTGCCGCCCCGCACAGCCGCTACGCCGTGACCGCCGAAGCCAGTCGAGTCCAAGGCTGGCTGACGGATTAAGCCCCCCGCCCTGCCGTGTCCCCACAAAAAAAGCGCGTCCGTGATGGATGCGCTTTTTGCTTATCTGCCCCTTCTGCCCTGCCGTCAAAAACCTAGCCCCGCTCCCCCGCCCAATCGGCCAAAAACGCCGCTTGCCGTGCAGCAGGCGAAACCGGCAGCGAAGCCACCACATGCGTCTTGGCCACCGCAGCGGCCACCGTCATCCCCCCGGCCCCTATCGCCCCCGTTGCCAGCAAACCTTGGCTACTGGCATATGCCCCGCCCAGCACCACGCCACGCGGCACTTGGCTGACCACCACCACCAAGGCACCGGCATCGACTTGGGCGGCCAGCGCGGCTTCGAGTGCCGGATGGTGGGGGGCATTGCCGTTGCCAAAGGCGGCCAGCACCAACGCATCCAGCGGCTGCTGCGCCAAGGCAGCGGCAATAAAATCCACCGTCGCGCCTGGGGCGAGCGTAGCCAGCACCACCCGACACTGGGGATTCAACGACCGAGGCACGAAGGGCTCAGCGGCGGCATGGGGTCGCCACAACGCACGTTGCCAATCCGCCACCACGCCAAACGTAGCCAGTGCCGGTGTGCCGAGGCTGGCAAAAGCGGCCAGCTGTTGCGCGTCTACTTTTTGGCTGCGCACCCCCCGCAGCAACTGCCCCGCGAACACCACACCGACTTCGACAAAATCCGGCTGGCTGGCGGCGGCAAAGGCATGGGCTAGGTTGCCCCAGCCATCCGATGCCGGCAGACACAGCGGCACTTGTGCCCCCGTGACCACCACCGGCTTGCCGAAATGGGGCAGCAAGAAAGCCAGTGCTGCAGCGGTAAACGCCAGCGTGTCGGTGCCGTGTACCACCACAAAGCCATCAAACGACGTGCGTCTGGCCGCGAGGTCAGCGGCCAACCGCGCCCAATCGGCGGGCGTGGCCTCGGCGGAATCCAGCAGCGGCGCGTACTCCACCACCGTCAGCGTGGTTTCCACCGGCAGCACACGCTGGGCGAGGGCGGCCAACTGCCCCGCAGTGGGACGCAAGCCCTGCGGAGAAGGCTGCATCCCCAAGGTACCGCCAGCGTGGATTAAGCAAAGGTGAGGCATGGGGAATCCTAGGGGGGTGAGAACGTGCTGAAAGTCTAGCGAACGATGGGTCAGCCGAGGCTGAATTTGCAGAAAAGTGATGCCACCGCCGCTGGTGGCTGATGGGCCTTGGCTGTTATTCCCCTCCGCCGGAAGGGATTAGACTTTGAGCAGGTTCTTAGCGGGATGACTTGAACCACCTAAATAGCACAGCCAACAGCCCTATGCCAAATGGGGCGGTCGATGCATGTCTTTCCAAGGGCGCGGCGCAGCGTGGGCAACGCGACATCCACTGCGCCGAGGGAGAAATCACATCCGAACGGGAAACCATCACCCGCGACCAATGGCAGCTAGGGCAACGCAGTTTGAAGGGTGGGGGAGGGATGGGCATGAGGCACTCCAGTAGTCAGTTCGCCGCTGAGAACCTGTTCAAAGTCGGCAAAACTCGGGTGAGCCTGCACTGAACACGTTCTGAGAATTTAAGGTGGGGTAAGCCACCTGCTTAGCCGTCACCAGACGACCTGCTGCTATTAAGGCATAGCATCACGACAATAGATGTCGTGTCTATATTTGGCGGGGGGGCTCAAGGCTCACAGCTTGAGTGGTCCCGGTCGCAGCGAGCCGTGCGGAGCTGCTGCGCCAAGACAAAACAGCCCGCTCACCGTTGCGGTGGCGGGCGTGTGGGCGGGGAGGAGGAGGGGAAAGGGGCAGAGAAGCGGAAGCCATGCCGAACGTGCGGTATCCGGCATTGTGCAGGGCGGGCAAACCCTCTGGGGCGGTGGGCGGGTGGCGGATGCCCTTTGTTAAGCTAAGCCAGAAGCTGCCGCGTCCACTGCGCCAGCGCCTGCATTTGCGTCGCCAGCAAAGCCAACAAAGCGGGGTCGGTTACGCGCCCTTCGGCATCAAAGCCCCCAGCAAACGCATTGGCAAACACTTCTGGCTTGTTCAGCGGATGCAGGTCGAGGTAAACGCAAACCTGCCGCAAATGATACTGCGCCCGTGCCGTGCCCATCCCACCTCCAGCCCCCATGATGGCAACCGGCTTACCGGCCAACAGGGCGTTGTCTGGTGCGCGAGAAGCCCAATCCAGCACGTTTTTCAGCGCGGGGGCGAGTGAGTAGTTGTATTCAGGGCAGGCCAGCACCAAGCCATCGGCTGCGCCTATCTGCGCCAAGACCCGTGCCACGCTGGGCGGGGTGTCGGTCAGGTCGGCGTTGTAAAACGGCACCTCGGCAAGGTCGGCTATCTCGAGGCTGACCCCTTCTGGCAACTGGGTTTGGGCGGCGTGGAGCAAACCACGGTTGGCAGACTGGCGGCGCAAGCTGCCCGAAAGACCAAGAAAATGAAGAGCGGGCATGGCGGTTCTCCTTGAGTACAAAACACCCCTGCACTGTGTCCTTGGGTCACATCAGGTCATCCAGCGGGGGGCGGGTTTAGCGGCAGTTCATGGTCTGTGTTGCGGGTGTAAACAGGTTCTAAAACTTTCTAGGGTAGAAAATCCTCACTGAGTGCCTGCTCAAACGTCCACGGGCACTGCTCGGGGAAAGCTTTTTCAGGCATGTCCGTCTCTTGCGAGGCGGCCTTTTTTGCCTTGGCGTACGCCTTAGCCATCACATCCGCTAGCGTGGGTTTCAGGCTAGGGTTGTCTTCCAACACGTCAGGAATTTCCCGACGTTGTTCCTGGATTGTCAATCTCCAGCTTCGGCCTTGGTGTGAAGGCTGAAATTGCCATTTCAATAGGTGTTGCAACAACACCATGAGACGGTGTTCCAGCTCTCGTTTTTCACCCCGCCCCATACTTTCAAGCTCCTCAATCAGGTGTTCTAGGTCAACTTCATTCAGACAGCCGGAGCGCAGCAGGCTAGCCTGCTCAATTGTCCATCCATAAAAGTCACTTTCGTAACGAATCCCCATGTTTTCTCCGGTTTTTGAACTGCGTTTTCCAATCGGGCGAATACCCATTCATCGCCTAACTGGAGCTTCTGTCGTCACGCCCATTTTCTTCCGGTCTGCGCTGCTCGAACAGGTCGAACGCGTATTTGTCGTCTGTTTTTTGGGTTTTTAGAACCTGTTTACGTTCTAGCGAACGAAGGGTCAGCCAAGGCGAAATTCGGGAAAAAACGCCGTTGGACCTGAATCCGTACGCATGTTTTTTCTGAGTTTCAACGCAGGATCACCCGAGTATCGTAGATCGTAAACAGGTTCTTACGGTTTAACCGCTTCTAGGGCGATATCGAGGGTCACTTCATCGCCCACATACGGCGCGTACTTGCCAGCACCAAAATCGCTGCGCTTAATGGTCGCCGTGGCATTGGCGCCAATCGCGTCTTTTTTCAGCATCGGGTGGGGCATGGCTTGGAACGAGGTGACGGTCAGCGTGACCGGCTTGGTGATGCCTTTAATCGTCAACTTGCCTTCCACCGTAGCGGGCTTGTCGCCAGCAAACGTGACCTTGGTCGAGACAAACGTCGCCTTGGGGAAGGTGGCGGTGTCCAAAAAGTCCGCGCCTTGGATGTGGCCGTTAAACACTTCAAAGCCGGTATCGACCGAGGTCATATCAATGCTGATGTCCACCGCGCCGGTTTTAGCCGCGCTGTCCAGCGTGACCGTGCCGGTGGTCTTATTAAAGCGTGACACTTGCTTGGAGTAGCCAAAGTGGCTGTAAGCAAAGCGGGGGAAAGTGTGGGTGCTGTCCACGGTGTAAACCGCAGGGGCAGCCCATGCCACGCCGGACAACAAGGCAGCCAAGGTGGTGGTCAGGAGGGTGGTTTTAAGCGTTTTCATGAGGGGTATCCTTGGGATGAGAGAGAGAAAAACAAGCAAGATAGGCGATGAGCCGCGACCCGCCGATCAATAAAAGGGTTAGCGGGCTTCAGCGGCCAGCACACGCAAACTGAAGGTAATCCGAACATCGTGCGCCACAATCCCGCCATCCGCCCACGAGCCCTCGCCAATGGCAAAGTCGGTGCGCTTGAGGATAAAGCCACCCTCAAACGTCGCTGCTTTGCCCTGTGGGGTCAGGGTGAACGGGGCAGACACCTCATGGCTGCGGCCTTTGAGCGTCAGCTTGCCGCTGACTTGGTAGCGGTTGCCGCCTAAGGCTTTCACTTGGGTGGTGTCAAATTGGGCAGCGGGATACGCCGCCGTGTTAAACCACGCCTTGCCCTTGACCTCGTCGTTGGCCTCCGCCGAGCCCGCTTGAATGCTGGCCAGCGGCACGGTCAGCGAGGCTTTGGCTGCCTCGGGCTTGGCGGGGTCAAATTGCACTTGGCCTTTGAGCTGGCCAAAGCTGCCATTCATCGCCACGCCCATTTGGGTGTAGGTAAAGCCGATGCGGCTGTGTTGGGGGTCGAGCGTGGCGTAGCTGCCTGCCCAAGCGGGCAAGGCACTGCCGAGCATCAACGCAGCAGCCAAGGTGAGGGGGGGCAGGGTTCGCATTGGGGTCATCTCCAAAAAGGTCAGGGGCAAGTGGGGGGGCTGTGTTGCAGTGTTGCGGTGTTATCGGGGTTGCGTCGGTTTAAAAGCCTGTTCAAAGTCTTTCGCCCCCCTCCGACGGAGGGGAATACAAAGCCAAGACCGCAGCGATTGCGCTTTTTTTCGAATTTCGCCTTGGCTGCCCCGTCGTTCGCTAGACCGCAAACAGGTTCTTAAGGCTTGGCGAGGAAGGGCAACATTCTCGCCAACACCCCGTCGCGCTCCACCACATGGTGTTTGATGGCCGCCGCCGCATGGCCAAGCACCAGACTGAGCAGCACCCAATTCAGGGTTTCGTGCACCTCTTTCAGCACTTCCGCCACCAGCAGGTCCTTGCTGAGCAAGTCGGGCAGCGGCAGCACGCCAAACCACACGGTTTGAAAGCCCTTGGCCGAGCTCATCAGCCAGCCAGACAGCGGAATCAACACCATCAGCCCATACAAAGCCAAGTGCATCACCTGCACCAGCCAGCGTTGCGATTCACTCATCGCGCTGGGCAAAGCCGGAGGTTGATGGGTCAGCCGCCATGCTAGCCGCCCCAGCAACAGCCCAAACAGGCTCACGCCTGCCCATTTGTGGTAGGCGTAGAGCTGCAACTTGCTGGGTGACAGCGGCAAGTCCGCCATATAAAGCCCCAAGGACAAGGTCGCCAGCAGCCCAAAGGCCATCAGCCAGTGCAGGGCAATCGCGGTGCGGGTGTAAGCAGTAGGGGTGGGGGTCATACGCAAATCTCCGATGGGGAAGGGGGGTCGAAGCGTAAGCTGTCCATGCTAATCACGCCATATTGCATTTGCCCTGCAATACGCTGAGCGGTGGGCGGTGTGGCCGTAGGCATGGCCGCACCCAGCGCGAAAAACAGCGGCAAAAAGTGCTCGTCGGTGGGATGGGCGCGGACGGCAAAGGGGGCTTGGTGGCGATAGTCGAGCAGTGCCGCCACCTCGCCCGCTTCGGCGTGCTGCGCCACCCAGTCGGCAAAGGTCTGAGCATAGCCATCACGGACCCCATCGCCCCGTTCGTAGAGGTTGTGGGTCATGCTGCCCGAGCCGATGATGAGTACGCCTTGTTCCCGCAGCGGCGACAGGGCTTGCCCCAAGGCCAGCAGTGCGGCAGGACGTGCCGTGGCAGGCAAGGAAAGCTGTATCACCGGCACATCGGCATCGGGATACAGGTGGAGCAAAGGCACCCAAGTGCCGTGGTCGCGCCCGACGTTGGCCTCGGCGACTGCCGCAATACCGTGTTGCTGACACCGCGCCAAGACCTCAGCGGCAAGGTCGGGCGCGGTCGGCGCGGGGTAGTCCAGCCGATAGAGTGCCGCCGGAAAACCACCAAAGTCATGCACCGTCGGCGCGTGGTCGGCGGTTTGTACCGCCAGCGTGTCGGTCATCCAGTGGGGCGACATCACCAGCACGGCGCGGGGCTTGGGCAGACTGCGCCCCAGTGCGCCCAGTTTCTGCCCCAGTACACCAGGGTCAAGGGCAAAGGTCGGTGCGCCGTGAGAGATAAAAAGGGTAGGCAGCTTTGTCATGGCAGGGCTTTCGTACAAGAAGCAGCGATGGGGACACTGTATTGGGTTTCTGAATGGCGATAAACTGCCGAATAGTGGATAGACTGTTTTGTTTTTCTAAACAATATAAAAAAGGGGAAGCCGCGCAATGGACCGATTCCGTGAAATGGAAAGCTTGGTGGCCGTGGTCGAAACCGGCAGCTTTGTGAAAGCCAGCGTGGCACTGCGGGTCTCCAAAGCGGCGGTGTCGCAAACCATTGTCGCGCTCGAAACCCGACTGGGCGCACGCTTGCTGCAACGCACCACACGGCGCGTTTCCCTGACCGAGGCGGGGCGGGCGTATTTGGCGCACTGCAAACAAATTTTGGCGGATGTGGCCGAAGCCGACCGTGCGGTGGGGGCGGTAACGGGGCAGCCGGTGGGCGTGCTGCGGATTAACGCCCCGTTTTCGTTTGGGATACGCCAGCTCGCCCCGCTGTGGGGAGAACTGTTGGCGCGTTATCCCGACCTGACCCTCGAAGTCAGCCTTGCCGACCGTTTGGTGGATGTGGTGGAGGAGGGCTTTGATGCCGTGATTCGGATTAGCCGGCTGCAAGATTCCAGCTTGGTCTACCGCCGCCTGACCCACACCCGACTGGTGGTATGTGCCAGCCCCCGTTATTTGGCAGAGCACGGCACGCCCACCACGGTGGCCGCCTTGGCTGACCATCGGGTGATTGCGTATTCCTACGCCGCAGAAGGCGATACATGGCACTTTGCCGCCGCCGATGGCACGCGCCACAGTGTGCTGACCCATCCGTGCCTACGTACCAACAACGGCGACACCTGCCGCGAAGTGGCCTTGGCGCACCAAGGCATTGTGTTGCAGCCCGATTTTTTGGTCAGCGACGCACTGGCCAGCGGGCAACTGGTGCCGCTGCTGCCCGACTTTGACGGCGAAGAAATTGGCGTGTACGTGGTCTACCCCTCGCGCCAGCATTTGTCGGTCAAAGTACGGGTGCTGGTGGATTTTTTGGTGGCGGCGTTTGCGGATATTCGGTGGGCGGGGGAGGGTTAAATTAAGCCCCCCAGCGCTCATGGCGATTAGCAGTTCTTTGTCTTGCCTCTACTTCGGGATAAGGATATTCAGACGCGTGGTGTGCCTTCATCCGCGTCAAAGGTGTCCCACAGGGCGGTTTTGAACCAGTACGGCATCTGGTCAGTTTTCATTTCCAGCACTTCGCCATCGGTCACTTCAGCAATCCATACCCGCTCATGGCCGGAGTTGTCGAAGAGGTAGGCGCGATCAGAGAAAGCGACTGCCCGTGGCAGCAATGCCAATGAACGCCTGTAGCGGCTGACTATCCTGTCTTCTGGGACAGGATGCCCACCGGTCTCGACGCGGTACCGTACCCGTGAAATATTGATTTCGGGGTCTTCGGTTGCCACGTAGTAGAGATAAGTGCGAAAGCCTTGCTGCTGTGCTTTTTGCAGAAATGCCACCTTGTCTGGCGATGACATCACGGTTTCGAAGGTGAAGGAGGTTTTTGTCTCAAGCAACTTGTGCCGCATAAAGTCCGAGAGCACTGAGGCAAAATAGGAATTCACCGCGACCGACCCAAAATCCACCTTGCTCTCGGCCAAGTGCAGCTGCTCGGCCTGCGCCCGCAAGCCGGCTTTTGCCAGCAGGGTCGAATGGCGCAAAAAGTCCTGCAATTCGTCCTGCGTAGCTGATACCTCGAAAGCCGCCAACTCCAGACACCCATCCTTGCGGATTGCCTTTTCGATTTCATCTGGATTGAGGTAAACGCCCAGCCATTCGAGTGGCAGCACCTCCTTAATCGTGCTTTTACCCGAGCCATTTGGCCCAGCAAAAACGCGCAGGCGTGGGAGTGGCTGGCTCATTGCGGACTACGCCGGATGCGTTTGCTGCCTACGACGACAGGCACAGGTGTCTGTAAGTCACGAATCACCCTCTGCTCGCCATCGGCGGAGGTTTCGACCAGCTTGCCATTTACGGCTTCCAGCACCTTCCATCCGGTGGTCAGTGCCTGATAGTAGGCGCGTTTAACCGCACCACCCGCCAGTTCTGGAATCTGGGACTCCATGGCCAGCATTGATTTTTCACTGAGTTGCACTCTTGATTTCATGGTCTGTCCTTATTTCGCTCGTGTGGCTGAGTTGATTCCCCAAAAAACAGGTTTTTTTGGGGGGCGCGGCAACAATGTTGGCAGATTATTTAAGCCGAATCACGCGCTCAAGTGCGATGCCTTCACTAACCGATACGGGTCAAGTTTGTTCGCACCCCCCGATAAGGTGTTGATGGCTCAAGCCTGCACGGGCACAGGTTTGAGCCAACATTGTTTTTCAAACGCCGCTGGGGTGCAGTGCAATCCGTGCACGGTGAGTGTGTGCCGCGAAGTGGCCTTGGCGCACCAAGGCATTGTGTTGCAGCCCGATTTTTTGGTCAGCGACGCACTGGCCAGCGGGCAACTGGTGCCGCTGCTGCCCGACTTTGACGGCGAAGAAATTGGCGTGTACGTGGTCTACCCCTCGCGCCAGCATTTGTCGGTCAAAGTACGGGTGCTGGTGGATTTTTTGGTGGCGGCGTTTGCGGATATTCGGTGGGCGGGGGCGTGAGGCTAGCCGCATCGCTTGAATTGCCGCATCCCCCTATGCCTCACGGGTAGCCGTTGATTTGCATCAAGGAGCATCGACCCCTACCCGCCGATGATAAAGCCCTGATTTTGCATTGCGTTTAGAAATTCAAATATCAATAAGGGGAATACCATGAAAAAACACACACCCTCCCGTCTCTGGCTGATGGCCTCACTGGCAGCCTTGCCGTTCGCGATTAACACGGCTTTTGCCGCAGACAGCGACGCACACGTTAACGCCAATCCCAAAGCCCCCAAAATGACCACCGCCGAGTTCGAAAAGGGCAAACAGCTCTATTTTGAACGCTGTGCGGGCTGTCACGGCGTGCTGCGCAAAGGCGCGACCGGTAAACCCCTGACCACCGACATCACCTTAGAACGGGGCACCGAATACCTTAAGACCTTTATCAAGTACGGTAGCCCCGCAGGGATGCCCAACTGGGGCACGTCGGGCGATATGACCGATGATGAAGTCGATTTGATGGGGCGTTATATCCAGCAAGAACCGCCCGTTCCGCCTGAATTCTCACTCGCCAACATCGAAGCCTCGCGCAAAGAAATTGTGCCGGTAGCCAAGCGGCCTACCCGCAAAATGAACAACTACAACCTAGACAACCTGTTCTCGGTGACTTTGCGTGATTCCGGCGAAGTGGCCTTGATTGATGGCGATACCAAAAAAATCATCAATATTGTTAAGACTGGCTACGCGGTGCATATCTCCCGCATGTCGGCTTCGGGTCGCTATTTGTATGTAATTGGCCGCGATGCCCGCTTGAATCTGATTGACCTGTGGATGCCTAAGCCAGACAACGTCGCCGAGGTCAAAGTCGGCCTTGAAGCCCGCTCGGTCGAAACCTCCAAATTCAAAGGCTTTGAAGACAAGTACGCGGTGGCTGGCACTTACTGGCCGCCACAGTACGTCATCATGGATGGCGACACCCTCAAGCCCCTGAAAGTCGTCTCCACCCGTGGCATGACTGTCGATAACGAATACCACCCCGAGCCGCGCGTGGCCTCGATTGTCGCCAGCCACTACAAGCCTGAATTTGTGATTACCGCCAAAGAAACCGGGAAAGTCATGATGGTGGATTACTCAGACATGAAAAACCTGAAAACCACCACTATTGATTCGGCCAAGTTCCTGCACGATGGCGGCTTTGACAGCACCGGACGCTACTTTATGGTGGCCGCCAATGCCTCTAACAAAGTGGCCGTGGTCGATACCAAAGAAGACAAACTCACCGCCCTGATTGAAGTCGGCAAAACCCCGCACCCAGGGCGTGGCGCAAACTTTGTCCATCCTAAGTTTGGCCCCGTGTGGGCGACTTCTCACCTTGGCGATGAAACCATCTCCATCATCGGTACCGACCCTGTGAAGCACAAAGCCCAAGCATGGAAAGTAGTCGATAGCATCAAGGGGCAAGGCGGCGGTTCTTTGTTTATCAAGACCCATCCCAAGTCTAAAAACCTGTGGGTCGATACCCCGCTCAACCCTGATGCCAAGTTGAGCCAAAGCATTGCCGTGTTTGACATTAACGCCCTCGAAAAAGGCTACCAAGTGTTGCCGATTGGCGAATGGGCGAGCCTGAAAGACGACGGCGCAAAACGCGTGGTGCAAGGCGAATACAACAAAGCCGGTGACGAAATCTGGTTCTCGGTGTGGAGCGCGAAAAACAAGCAATCTGCGCTGGTGGTCATTGATGACAAAACCCGTAAGCTGAAGGCGGTCATTACCGACCCCCGTCTGATTACCCCAACCGGTAAGTTCAACGTGTATAACACCCAGCACGACGTGTATTAAACACACCGTACTTTGAAGTTGACTCACGATGCCCCCGCTTGGGGGCATTTTCGGCACCCCTCGACAAGGAGATTTACCATGAAACGCACTCTGACACTGGCCGCCGTCGCCACCGTTGCCCTGCTCGGCGCTGGCAGCGCGTGGGCCAATGCTGATTTGGCCAAAGCCAAAAACTGCATGGCCTGCCACACCGTCGATAAAAAAATGGTCGGCCCCGGTTACAAAGAAGTCGCCGCTAAATACAAAGGCAAAGGCGCAGAAGCCGCGCTAGAAGCCAGCATCCTCAAAGGCAGCAGCGGCAAATGGGGTGCGATTCCGATGCCCGCCAACACCGTGACCGAAGCCGAAGCGAAGTCGCTGGTGAAGTGGATTCTGTCGCTGTAATGGGACGCAGGGAACAATGGATGATGCTCTTGGGCAGCGGGCTGTTGCTGGCCACGCTGTGCCATGCTGCGCCGCCCGTCGAGCCCAGCTCCGAACGCCGCGCCGTCTTGCTGCATTGGCTGCGGGACGACTGCGGCGCGTGTCACGGCATGACGCTGGCGGGGGGGCTCGGTAGCCCGCTGACCGCTGCGGCATTGGCCGACAAGCCTGCAGAAGGCTTGGTCGCGACGCTGTTATACGGCCGCTTGGGGACAGCCATGCCGCCGTGGCAGCCATTTATCTCAGAGGACGAAGCCCGCTGGCTGATTGACCTGCTGCAAAGTGACCGTGCCCTGTCGGCCTTGCCGCGTGCGGGGGGACGGCCTTGATTTTTTTGCTTTACCTTCTTCGCTCCGGTGATAAGCCTCGCCGCACCCCAAACCGTCCCGCCTAGACCAAGGTGATGGGTGGGATAGACAAGCTTACTACACCCCCTCATGCTTCTTCTTTGACTCCCGCCCAAAGCCCCCACCATGCGCCGATTTCTCCTTGCCTGCCTTGCTACGCTCACCCTTGCTGCCTGCGCCACCGCCCCCACCCTGCGCGGCACGGGGGATTTGGGCGTGGTGATTGAACGTGCCGCTGGCCGTGTCCAAATTGTGGACACCAGCACGCAACGCCACCTTGCCACCGTGGCAGGGCTGGGGGATTTGTCCCACGCCTCGGTGGTGTTCTCGCGGGATGCCCGTTTTGCCTATGTGTTTGGGCGGGATGGGGGCTTGTCGCGTATCGACCTGCTGACCGCCACGCTCACCCATCGCATCGTCCAAGCAGGCAATGCCATTGGTGGGGCGATTAGCCAAGATGGGCGCATCGTGGCCGCCCAAAACTATCAACCAGGGGGTGTGCGTTTATTCGATGCCACCACCCTCGCCCCGCTTGCCGACATTCCAGCCGTGGGGGCGGATGGGCGGGTGTCCAAAGTGGTGGGTTTGGTGGATTTACCCAACCAACACTTTGCCGCCAGCCTGTTTGAAAGCGGCGAAATCTGGGTGATTGATGCCCGCCAGCCGCAGCAGCCGGTGGTAAAAACCTATGCCGCCGGACGCGAGCCTTACGATGCC
>OCVT010000193.1_pt1 | contig 22716 bp, 17 predicted proteins | sample 1539111 | NCBI WGS metagenome assembly OCVT01 (sample SAMEA3991482, study PRJEB22521) | metagenome | biome: anthropogenic terrestrial biome; feature: sewage plant; material: raw primary sludge | place: Sweden | collected 2012-09-26 | reverse complement strand
CCGCAAAGCCCAACAGGAACGCAAAGCCCAACAGGACATCATAGACAAGCAGAAGGCGACAAAGCAGAGGGCGGTTCGCAAAGCCCACAGTCAGAAAGAAGCTGCCGTCAAGGAAGCTCGGCGCAAGGAGGCCGTAGAGGCTCGCAAAGCACGCAAAATACAAGATAAACGCGACGAGGATGCCCGACAGGCACGAGTCAAAGCTCTCGAGAGCGAACAGAATAAAGCTAAAGAAGGACAGGAGGGTGCACCATGAAAATATATAAAAGATACAGAACACATCTGCTGCTACTAATCATAGCCATACTTTTCACCGCCTGCGACACGGAGGTTGACCTCTGCTACTCCACGGAGCATCCACACCGCTCGGCAACACGCTTTTCTTTTAACTGGACAACGCTTGGGGACACGCTCGTCAGGCCCGATTTCATGAATGTTTATGCCGACAGGGTGGTGAACAAATGGAAATGCGGAATGATCGTCAGCGCCAGTGTAGACAGCACCCTATACACCGTCAGACAGGGCGAATATAAAATTCTGTCATTGAACAGAGTCTGCGACGTCTTCAACTACGACGCCCTTGACAAAACAGCACAGAGCGATTCCACACGCTGGAACCTCGACAAGATGTACCTTAGCTACGTGCCCTACGATATAAACAGTGACAGCATCAAGAGCGAACTACACAACTGGACCGACTATAACAGCTATTCCTCGTTTGCCTTAAATAGCAAAAGACAAGTGTTCGTAGGCTTGCAGGACATCGTGAAAATAGATTCCGGAAGCAGCAACAAGGTCACCATCATGCCCATAAAACTCACACAGAGAGTGGTGATGCAATTCCCCCTGAAGAAAATGATTACCGATTCTACACAGTTTCGTGTAGACTCCATGATCATAGAAATGGCTGGCATTCCCGCCGTCATCTATCCTTATAGCAATAAGATGAACGTGACTAAAACCTACAAAATGCTCTCCAATGCCACTCTTACCAACGCCATAACGGGAACTTCCAGCGACAAACTAGCCAATGACAGCCTGCTCTGCCGGGTAAGCATGGACGTGAGCGGCATCGTGTACGGCCCTACAGAGAATGAGGTGTCGGGGCCTGGCATCATGCAGGTGATACTCTTTACCACCGGCATCAGATCAGACGGCAACACGCAGCATAAGATAATAGAAGGAAAGATCAACTTATACAACCCTCTCCGAAAGGCACATCTCCTCGACTATGAGTACGGAACGACGTTCGCCACACAAGCCACGAAGTATGCCTTCATCAACATCAACACCACATTGACGCTCGACAGCAACAGCATTCTACGAAACTCCGACGGCGACTGGGGCATCGGTGCCTGGATTCCATGCGGGGACAAGGTAATCGTTCCTATGGAATGACAAAAGTAAAGAAATCATTTAAGCGTATGAGACATAAAAAATGTATAGGGACTATGATACTCGGGGCGGTACTATTGCTGCCATCGTGCTCATCCCACTACCCCGAGCTGGAATACCCCGAAGGACGAGGCAACACCGAAAAGACTTTCGTAACCCCCATATCGGTGTTTCTGAACAAGCAGGATATGTTCTCGCTCATGGCCACACGCGGCTCAGGCTCGTTCGAGAAGGGAAACATATCGAAGAAATGCACCAACGGACTGTTCTATCTCTTCGCCTTCCGCAGCGCAGCCAACGCCGACCTCACACAGACACTCGCCACCGACACGGCTAACAACAACTGCCTCGTGGACGGCACCATTCCCTGCTACGGCAAGGCCGCACGCTTGGAACAGGACAGCACAGGAACTCTCTATTTCGTGAAGGACAACGACCTGACTACAAAAGTCACCCTCTACTACAGCCAGAAAAATGATACCGTGCCTTACCACTTTTTCGGATATTATATCGACGACTTTACACCTAAAACAGACTGCTACCACCGCAATGCCGACGAAATACACTACGACCTGACCGTCGACGGCACTCAAGACGTGCTCGGAGGATATGCACCGGAACTCACCACCGATCTACTGAAAACCCAATACAAAAACATCATGCTGACCACAGCCGAAAGCAGCAAGATTCTGAGCATAGGTGGCTACAGTACATACGCAGCACAATACGGCGTGAACCCCGTACTGAACCTGAAGCACCTGCTCACAAAACTCAAATTTGAAATGGTGGCTGCCGACTCGTCGGCCGATGAGATAATCCTGCGCGACATCTACATCGTGGGCAAAAACAGCGGAAAGATGGTGATAGCTGCACGCGACCCGGACAAGACTGGTCTCACCTATTATAACACCATCGACACCATGGCTCTGCACGAACCTTCTCCCGACGGAAAAAACACAGGCCCGCTGGTGAGCCAAGGTAAAGGTTACAGCGTGAAATGGGACAACAGTTACGCCGGAAAGAAACTGGAAGACATCAACGGCATACGGGTGGGAGAAAGCATCATGCCCATACCTGCCGAAAGCTATGAAATGCACGTGACGTCCAACCTCGTCGACAAAGCAACAGGAAAAACGCATTTGATGAAGTCCACCTACACTCTCACACCCCCCCCAAACGCGATCAACTACGACAGCGCGACTGGCAAATACCAATTCAGGGCCGGATACGAATATACCATTAAGCTGGGTGTCTTCGGGCAGGCATCAATCCGAATCAGCTCGACAATGGACATCTGGAAAAGCGGCGACAGCATAGTGCTCGACCCTGAACAGCATTTATAATCACAACAGCAACATAGAAGAATATGAACAAGGGGATTATATTGACTTATGCAGCAGCCATGATGCTTGCGGCATGCGCCTCTACCGATGACAACGGCAGCGGAAACACGGACAAAGACGAGACCATCGCCATCCTTACATCGCAGAACTCGCAAAGCGTCATCACACGCGGTGTCGGTACAGTGGGAGGAGTGATGAGAAATTCCACCGAAATCATACCGAACAAATGGAACGGAGAACAACTGCGCATCATCATGACGGAGCACGGCTCCATGGACTTAGCTCGCAACTATCCAGAGATAGGCGCTACCAACACTACCGGAGACATCGTCTACGGTGGAACGACATTTACCGCTCCGAAAGGTGTCAGCACAGGGGTGGCCTCTTCTAACGACGGTAAAATGAAGTACTACCCCATGCAAGGGCTCTTCGACTTCTGGGGATACTACACCGACGATGCTGCCGACGACCCGTCGCCAGTTCTGTCGGAAGACGGAAAATACTACTACGTACCGTTCGCCATTAACGGCTCACAGGATCTGATGACGGCCACTACGATAGCACCCGACTCCACTCTGCTAGGACCGGAGGGGAGCGCCGACCGGGCTAACTACTACTCTGCATACGCCGCACGAAGGGGGGTGCAGCCTAACCTACTCTTCAGCCATAAGCTCACACGAATACAGTTCTCACTCGTGCCTTGGTCGAAAAAAGACACACTGATGCAGGTTACCAAAATCGTACTGAAGTCACACACCACCGGAAAGTTGGTCGTGGCCTACGACCAGCAGGCTACAGTAAGGCAGACGGCCGTATTCGACAACACCGGGCTAAAGGCCCTCAACGTAAGAAACAGACAGAACGGAGAGCTCTCCGACACGCTGGCCTGGCAGCATCCCGTATGGGCTGACTCGCTGCATGGCGACTCCGCACTGGTAACCAATATCGGCGAAGCCATCATGGTGGAACCACGGCAGAAGTACGACGTCATCATCAGCTATCGACAACCGCCAGTGGCCGACGACCCCAACCATATTGCAGAGGCCAAGACCCTGCAATGGGAAACGGAAATGTGGCTCCCCAGCGGTGAAGCCTTCAAAGAAGGCTATTCGTATAACGTGATTATCAAGGTTTACCGATTGATGCCTATCAAGCTCTATGCCACCCTTCTACAGTTCTGGCAGAGCGGCGAAGACATTAATATGGATCCCGACAACTAAATACAGACGTATGAACAAGAAAATATTGACAGGTATCATGCTGGCAGCTACTCTCACCGGCTGTTCCAGCAATGACCACATAAACACCGAGGACGAAAAGGTCTTCGATGTGAGCAACAGCAATGAGAAAATCAAACTGGCAGGAAATGCGGTAGATTATCAAGCTGCAACAAGATCTATCGTGAACGATGAGAGCGGCATGTTTTCCGCCGACAGCATAGGCATGTTCTGTCTGGCTACCGCACGGTTGGCTAACGGCCGCTACCTCCCCATTGACTGGAGCAAATTCAACGCCGATAACACAACGCCGGGCTCCTATTCCGTATGGTTTCAGAATGTGATGGTCGACGCAAAAATGGCCATCGACGACTACAACAATCCCTATACGAAAATCACTTGGCTAGACGGCATCACGCGATTCTACCCCACAGGAAACGGACACGCCTATAGTTTCTACGCCTTATGGCCAGCTCCAAAGAGCCTGCAGTTCACCACCAATGCGATAACATCGAGCGTTAATCTCGCCAACGGAGAAATGGATGTACTCTGGGGCGAATGCGACAAACAAGCGAAAAGCCCGACAGAAAGTGACACGCTGGCCTACTGCGCAAAGTATTTCAGACAGGATGGAAAGAGTACAGAAATACCTATGCTCACCTTCCACCACCAACTGATGAGCCTACAGTTCTCTATCCTGGCAGGAGCTGATGCTGACGGAAATATTGACAAGGCACAAAGACTGCGCGTCACAGCCATACGGATATATAAAGTGCCTACGGAGGGATGCATTTACATTGCCTCCAAAGACGGACAGCATCAGCCTGGAACTATCGTATGTAACTGGACGAATGCCAGCAAGATGGCTACGGTGGAGGTGGAAGACGCCACCGGGTCGCATCAGCTTACCAAAGAGTACTGGATACCTAAGACTGAAAACTACGTGGGACAGAAAATATTACTCCCCGTGCCTCCTACGAGCGACTATTACCAAATATCTGTGGATCTCGCTGACAAAGATGGAAATGTGTATCCGAGTGCCATCAACTGGCCACTGACCCTAAGAAGCGGATATTCATACGAACCCGGACACAACTATAAGGTGAGATTCATCATCTACGGACTTTCCGACATACACCTCCAGGCTAAGATGAGCACATGGGTGGATGAAGAGCAGACTTTCGAAGATCCGGCATCCAAATAAGCCGGAAATCATAATACTAAAACAAAAACTTCATAGATATGAACAAAACATTATTTTTCACAGGTTTGGCACTTATTGCCTTGATGACGGGTTGCTCTACCGACGCAACTAGTCAGGATGCTGATGAAGAGACTTTCTCACCGGCAGAGATAAGTGATAGTAAGGAAAACATCCAGCTCGGAACGGGAAACGCCGCCTTCACCGAGGGTACTGTAGAGTCGAGAAGCACTGCCGTGAGCAGGAGCGCCATCAACTCGGACGAGAAAGGACACTTCGTGCTCGATGGAATACACCTCTTCTGCCTTGCCACAAGGCAACTACACAACGGCTTCAAGTACCCTATCGACTGGAGTTCGCACGGCACCACAACCACTGGTGTACAGAGTTACTCCGTATGGCTTGACAACGTGGTTGTCAATGCCAAAGACTCTATCATCAACGGCAACGACTCCACGGTGCTCGAATGGGCCGACGGACACAACCGCTACTACCCCATCGGGAATGGTCACGCCTATAGCTTCTTCGCTATCTATCCAGCCCCGCAGGAACTAGTCTATGCCAAGAACAGCATTCATGGACGTATAGACATGAACTATGGTGCCACCGACATCATCTGGGGCGCAGCCGACAAGCAGGTAACAAATCCTTCTGGAGAGGATACGCTGGCCTATTGCGCCAAATATTTTCACCAGCCAGGCAAGTTCGGAGAAACTCCTGCACTGAAATTCAAACATGCACTGATGCGCTTTCACTTCACCTTTACGGCCGGAGCCGATGCCGCCGGCTCCACTGACTCGGCAAAACAGTTGCGCATTGGCGCCATCGAAATACATAAAGTGCCGACGCAGGGATCCCTGTACATTGCATCACGCGACGGACAACATGCCGCCGGCTCCATGGAATGTGACTGGAACAATGTGGCCAAAATGCAGACGATTGAACTGGAAGATGTTGACGGCCTGCACAGACTGGACAAAGAGTATTGGGTTACCGACGAGGTACAGGATGTAGGACAGAATATCATGGTACCCGTTCCACCGACAAACGATTATTACGAAATATCCATCACCCTCTATAAAAAGGGATATGTAGACGCCGATGGAAAGTCCGTACCTATCAAGAGTATCATCCAGTGGCCACTTTCACTGAACAAAAGCCTCACCTTCGAAGCAGGAAAGTCGTACAACGTAAACCTTAAAGTGTACGGATTGCAGTGGATGAAACTGGGAGCCACGCTCAGTCCCTGGATAGAAGTAAACGGCGCTTTCGACGAAAACAGTGTGGAGATCAACTAAGGAGGAAACAAACAGATGACGGTTACAAAGAGATTTTTTCTGGCGCTTGCCCTGAGCTTATCCTTCACCGCAACCAAAGCACAGATGCTCGCGGTGAACACAGACATAGCCTTTGACGCCCTGATGGCCCCAAACATAGGATTGGAGATGACAACAGGCGAACGCTCCACCGTCGGCGTGTCGGTAATCTATGCTAACAAGCCTTACTACAAGTCTGCGAAATTCACTCTTATACAACCTGAATGGCGTTTCTACTTCTCCGGCCGCCCCATGCACAGCCACTTTGTGGGACTATGCGCACTGGGAGGCACTTACGACTTCACCTACAAGGGAAAGGTGCGCGACGGCTATGGCGCTGGACTCGGTCTGACGTTCGGCTACGTGTGGAACATCACGAAGCGGCTCAACCTTGACATACATGGCGGGTTCGGCTGCATAGCCTACAAGCAGAAAGAATATGATGACGGAGATTATTACAACGAAGAGTATACCGTAGAAGGCAACGTGAAAGCCAACGCCCACGGCTACTATATACTCCCCACCAAGATAGGACTGTCACTCAGCTATATATTAAAATAGGAATCATGACAAGAAAAGCGTTGATGGCTTTCGCCATTTTGCTGTTACTGCTACCCGCAGGCATGAAAGCCCAGGAACAAAACGAACGATTTGATGCCAATTTCACCATTGCACAAAAAACGTTCGGTAAGAACCCTAAACCGAAATATGCCAAGGTAAGATATCATTTGTGCAACACTTTCAAGATGGCCGAGGACTATCGGGATCAGCTACAGAATGCCATAAAACGCGACGACGAACCCGGTGGAATCGGGGATGCTCTGGACACTGAAATATCCAGAATGAACTTCCAGTTCAACTACTCCCGCAATAACGGTACCATCGTCGCGCGCGTAGAAGCTGGCATGGGACTTCTCGTTCTTGGCGACGACGGTGCCGTAGCCATAGAAATAGTAGCCGGAAAGACCGATTACGAGGCCTTTATAGAGGGCCACGCCGCTTTGGAAATTAAGGAGGTGAACGTAACGGCAAGGAGAAAGCAGCCAAAATTCAAGAAAGTGCCTTCCGTCGACACAGGTTACGAGATGCGTTTCAACATCAACGCTCATCTGGCTCCAGGCTACACCAGCGAGAACTCGAGACTGATGATACAACCTGTGGTGACAGATTGCCAGACCGACGACACCATAGCTTACCTGAAGCCATTCGTGTATGAGGGCCGCAAATACCATATCTTACAAAGCAAAAGAATGGCCTTCAACTATCATCGCAACGACCCCGTATCTTACGGCTACCGTCCAGAGATAGCGCTGACGAAGGAGGACGCCTTCGAGTTGGACACCAATATTGTTTTCCGTAAGCCCGACAAAGACAAAAGCTACAAATGTGTCTACTTCGTAACCGTGGAGGACTATGAGCACCTCATCTACGACAATGGCGGAGAAGGGACAGGCTCATGTCTCAGTTTTAAACCGTTCAAGTTTCTGGATCTCAACGTGGGCGCAGCCGACATGCCACTGACGTCGGAATTCTACGATCAAGCCGAATCAAGAGTCAGAGATGTACCCCGCGACCTGCAACTGCACTTCATGGTAGGCACCGACGAGCTCACCAAAGACAGCACCAACGAGGTTGAGCTCAGAAACCTCACCAAGGAGATGAGCTCCTATGGCGATCGCCTGACACAGATACGCATCGAGGGTGCCGCCTCTCCCGAAGGCAGCCAGCAGACCAATCAGATGCTGGCTCATAAGCGTGCCGTCAAGGCCCAGCAGATGCTCAAGGCCCGTCTAGGGGCGAAGGCCGACTATGTACGTTTGCCGTCACCGACCGTCACTGTGCATACGTGGGCCGATGTGGCGACTGCCCTTGAGAGTCGAGGCGACACGGCAAAACAATGGAAAGCTCGGGAAATAAGGAACATCATCTCGCAATATGGCGAAGCCTATGCCTTCAGTAAAATCAAGAACCTGCTATATTACGATGCCGATATTGAGCCTGTGCTGGAAAGCGAGCGTGTCATGAAGTGTTCCTACCAATACGAAGTAGACCATGTGATGAACAACACCGAGGTTCTGTCGGAATATCTCAGCCATAAGGATGACTACATCAAAGGCAAGCGCGACCTTTCCGACGGCGATTACTACAACCTCTTTTCTTCCATCACCGACAGCACAGAACTAGACACCCTCACAGACGTGGCCTATCGTCATATCATAAGGCAGCCTGCCTACGAAGTATTGAAGCTTTCGCCCTATGTGGCGAACCGAAAGGCACTGAAGAACATGCATAACGGCATTTACGACACCAACGTGCTACGCCCATTTATCGACTTCTCACTCCAACTCATCAACTCCGAAGATAAGAGCACAGGCATGATACGCAACCGTAAGGAGATGCTCATCAATCAGGCTATCAACTATTTTCAGGAATCAAAACTCGACACGGCACAGTACATCACCGACTGGCTGAGGGGCAAGGGCGAAGACGAAAAGACAGAAAAGCTCACGATGCTCATCACTTTTGTACACGAATTCTTTCAGACAAACCGTACAGAAGATGAGCAAAGTAAATTCAATAAGGCCTTCGACTTTGTGCTCAACTCGAGCGATATAAACAAGGCTGTGCTCTTTTCTGAGCTCCACACACAACTGCCAAAAACGCGACAGGAAGCCGAAGAGTGGATAAACAAGATGAGCGACAAGGACGCCCGCAAATGGTACCTTGAGGGAATACTGTGGAGCAACGAAGCAACGAAAGACGTCGGGAACGACGAAGTGCCGTACCATCTGGCCTACTTCCAGCACAGTTTTGACCTTCAGCCCCGCTTCAAGCGCTATTATTTCAACGAAGGGAATGTGAGCGACGACATACGCAAGGCTTTCCCCTACCGCCGCAAGGACATCGACAAATATCGCAGTACATTCCTCTCCATCATTGCAAAGCGTAAGCTGGACAACGACGACACACAACCCTCTTCGAACACGGAGACACCTACAGACACACAGACCACCAATGAAAACAATGAGAAATAAGTTCAGATACATATTAGCCATTTCCGCCCTGACCGTCAATCTACTGCCGACAAAAGCATCGGTACGACACACCATGCTGCCACCAGACACTGTCATAGACCGTTACGACTACGACGAGGTAGAGATGCAGGCGGATTCTCTGGCGAAATCACGCCGCAACCTGACCAAAGGCAGAGATATCTCAAAATATATTCTGGAGGGACGTTACCACAAATATGGCGACCTATTCTCCAACAAATGGTATAACCATCTGTTCATTCAGGCTGGCGCCGGTATGGAACGCATTGTCCCCCCGACAAGCAGTTATAAATACGATGCGCTGAGCGCCTTCCAACTGGGCCTTGGCAAGCAGGTGAGCAGTCTGAGCACAGTACGGCTACTTTTCCACGGGGAATACGGTTATCAAAGGCACTACGACTATTCTTTCTATAAGTTGGGCGTCAGGGCCGACTACATCTTCAGCCTGTCCGACTATTTCAACGGCTATAACCCCTCCCGCCCCTTTAATATTTCCTCGATATTAGGCTTCGGATACCAGTATGCCAACGCCACCCAACACAACACCTACTCATTCAAGCCAGAGGCACACGTGGGCGCACAGTTCAAGTTTTATACCGGGCCACAGGGCTATTTCACCATTGAGCCATTCGCCGGAATCGGCTCCGACCAGATGGATGCTTCCGAGAAGCGCAACTGGCGCAACTACGATGTCTTCTATGGCGTCAACCTCAACTACATCTGCTATCTCCAGAACAATCTTTCACGTGAGGCAAAGATGCGGCTGCTTGATAGCCGTTCCAGAGGCAACTACCTCACCCGCGACTCCCTGTTGCATTCCTGGCGCATGCCGTGGTTTGTAGAAGCCACCAATGGACTGAACCTGAGTCCAACTTCCAACAATGGCATGAGCCCCGGCTCGTCACTGGGCAGCTCCGCCACCTTCGGCGTAGGCAAATGGTTCTCACCCGTCATCGGTCTGAAACTATCAGCTTTCTCACAGTCAATGGTATGGATGAAGAACAGCATAGCAGCTACCACGTCTCAGCCATCCTACACCCTGCACTACAACAGCATCCTCTTCGGAGGCCGCCTGGAAGCGATGTTCAATCCGCTGGGGTTCAACCGCAACTACGACTGGGACGCCCCCTTCGGATGCTATCTGGTCTTCGGCATAAACTATGGACATCTGAAGAAATACCCGAATAGCTCCAACGACGAACTGTCTTGCTCCATCCATGGCTACACTGCCGGCCTTCGGCTGTGGGGACGACTGTCCAGAGACCTGCAGATCTTTATGGAACCCCGCTACAGCTACGACGTTTACCGCGTACCTTATAACAATGTAGACTGGTATCAGCGCAGTTCGGAACGTTCACTAGGTGTCAACTTCGGCCTCACAATGCTCATGCGCACGATGAAATATCGGCGTATCGGTGATTCCGACCTGTTTCTGCGGCACGTCAAGCACGCCGCCTTCGGCGTCACAGGAGGGTTCAACACCATGCAGAACAAAGGTCCCGTCTACGAAGCCGACCGTAACTACAGTTGGAATGCTGGTCTGTATGGCGAGTTCCATTTCGACTATGTCAACGCCGTGCGCCTTTCCGCGGAAGTTGTCACCCGTCATGTGGCCAGTCCGTCGCAATATTACGACATCCACTTCGAAGAGAACACGCAGCAAAACGAGAGATTTGTCAAGACCGGTCTTTGGAACCATCTCTACCGGTTGGGGTTCGCTTCGCTCGACTACAACATCAACCTCACCTCACTGTTGAGCGGACATCAACAAGGGCGCCTCTTCGAACTGGAATTCTTCCTCGGGCCCACCTTCGTACATATCTTCCAGGAAGGAGGCAGGATAGACAGTTCCGTACAACAGGGCAACCATCAGACTATCCTCTCAGAGTTCATCGACAAAGGTAACAAATGGGGCGCAAACGGCGGATTCAAGTTGATGGGTAACATCAATAAGTATGTATCCATAACATTCACCCCCACTCTATACATTATCAACAACCTGAATTTTCCGGGTCTGAACACGATGAATCTGTTCAGCAGATTCTCTGTCATGGAGACCATGAACCTAGGTATACAGTATCGTTTTCAAGTCTTTAAGTAATGAAAAAACTCAGATATATCCTATTACTGGCAATGTTCGCCGCAAACGTGGCAGTCCAGGCACAGGTAAACTACAGTGCAATGGAAAAAGCTTTTGCTATCATCCTGCATAAGTATCCTTTTCAAGCCGACTCCGTGGCATACCGTATGATAAAGAAATACAAGAAGCAACCCACCGTGTATGTGGGCATAGCCAGAGCCTATTTCCGTAATCAGAACAACGGGAAAGCTGAAAAATACATTGCCGAAGCCCTCCATCAGGACACTCTCTTTGCACCGGCCTATGTGCTGAAAGGCGACATGGCCCTCTTTGCCCGCGACACCACACAGGCCGCCCAATGGTATCAGACCGCCATAAAAGCAAACCCTCATGAAGCTTCGAGCTACCTGAAATATGTGGAAGTTGTTGCCCCAAGAAATGCGGCAGCAGCCATCGCCATGCTTGACAGCATGAAGATAGGCTGTCCCTACTACCCCGTCAACCTGGCTCAAGCCGCCGTACTCTACTCGAGCGGTGATTTCGCCAAGGCCTCCGTCGTCTACAGTGGTGTCGAAAAAGACTTGATGACAGACGAAGACAGGACTAAATATGCCGCTTCGCTCTACTTCCTCCAGGACTTTCAGAACAGTCTTGACGTAACCCGGGAGGCCATGGAGCGTTATCCCAGGTATCTTCCACTCGACCGTATGGCCTTTTACGACCTCGCCGAACTAAAGAAATACGACGAAGCGCTTTCCTACGGTGAAAAACTTATGGAGGGACTGCACGGAACAGGCAAGGCCAGCTATCGTGACGTGATGTATTATGGCGTAGTCAACGACATGTGCGGTAACCACGTGAAAGCCATAGACGTGTTCACCTGCATACTGAACGAAGACACTACTTATTGCGCCTCATTCACATCCGACGATCTGAAAGACGCCCAATCGCATATCAACAGCATTATTTCCAAAGTGAAAGCCGACAGCGGTTTCAATGAGGCGAAAAACCTGTATCAGCACTTTATGGCCAACAAGAAGCGCACGACGGCTTACGACGAGTACATGTACACCGACATATACAAAGACCTTCTCGACAAGGCCATCGACAGCGGGCAGGGTCAGCAGGAAGCTTACAACCGGCTTGACAGCGTGTACACCGACTTCGAGAAGAAATACCCCACATGGAATCAGATAGATCTGGTATACTATTACCATGCCTCCTATTGCGCCGAAATCAACGACCCGCAAGTCAACAACGGCTCAGCACTGCTACTCTATCAGCAGCTCATCAAGACCGACGAGCCCCAACAACTTACCAGCCGCGAAAAGCGCATGCTCAAGAATGCCTACCTGTACATTGGCTATTACTATGTTTCTCAAAATCAGATGACACGCGCAAAAGATTATTTCCGAAAACTTCTTATCGTAGATCCCGACAACAGCGACGCCAAGCGTATCCTGGAGCAATAGCATTCACAGAGGCTTTCTGCAGACAAAGGTGTACTATCCACATCATATTGCGGACTCCAGCAATACCTGCATACCCCCATATATAAAAAAGACAATGGCGTGAAGAATTTACTCTTCACGCCATTGCCGTTTCTTTCGCTTTATTCTTCGCCTTCTCAATAGGCCTCGCGGTACTTTCCTTCTTCCTTGTCTTCGAGCATACTCAAGTAACTCTGATAGCGCGAAGCGGCAATATAATGCTCTTCCACGGCTTTGATGACCGCGCATCCCGGCTCATGTGTGTGCATGCAATTGGAGAACCGGCAGCCCTTGGAGAAATGGAATATCTCCTTGAAATAACTCGTTATCTCCTCGGGCTCCATATCGAAGGTTCCGAAGCCCTTGATGCCAGGCGTGTCAATGACGTATCCACCATCAGGAAGTTCCAGCATCTCACTGTATGTAGTGGTGTGCGTACCTGTGTTATGGGCATCGCTGATTTCAGCCGTTCGCAACTGTGCTAAAGGCAGAATGACGTTGATGAGCGTCGACTTGCCTACGCCACTGTTACCACTGAGCAGGGTTATCCTATCTTTAAGCAGAGGCAAGAGGGCATCAAGGCCTTCGCCCGTCGACGCGGAAATCCCGAAACACTGGTAGCCGATGGTGTCGTAGAGCGTCCGCATCATCTCCTGGTAGTGGCTTTCGTCCTCCGAGAGAATGTCGCACTTATTGAACACCAGCACCACGGGTACCCTATAAGCCTCGGCAGAGGCCAGGAAGCGGTCGATGAACGTCGTCGACGTCTGCGGATAATTGACCGTGACAAGCAGAAAAGCCTGATCTACATTGGCGGCAATAATATGACTTTGCTTCGAGAGATTCTGTGATTTACGAATGATATAATTACGGCGGTCATCAATCGCGGTGATGAAAGCCGTTCCTTCCTGATTAGTGATAATCTCAACACCGTCACCCACGGCCACCGGATTGGTGCTGCGGATGCCCTTCAGTCGAAAGTTTCCCTTTATCTTGCAGTCGATAATCCGGCCGTCATCAGTCTTGACGGTGTACCAGCTGCCTGTATTCTTGATTACTAAACCGTGCATTGCAGTAATAATAGAGTTAAAAGAGTAGAGAAAACCGTCATCCCTTCAACATATAAAATTCTATCAGATAACAGGATACGTTATCTTTTAAATGTCTTCCCTACTCTCTTTTCCCTCTTATATTTATACCGTCATAATCTCCTTCTGCTTGTCGGACATCAAGTCATCAATCTTTTTGATGTACTTGTCGTGAACCTTCTGGAGACTTGTTTCGGCATCTTTCTCGTTATCTTCGGAAAGGCCGTCCTTGACAGCCTTCTTAAGTTTCTCTTTCAACTCGGCGCGCACATTGCGCACTTCCACCTTGGTCTTCTCGCAAATCTTATTGCATTGCTTCACCAGCTCCCTGCGACGCTCCTCCGTAGGCTGCGGTATGCCCAGACGGATAATCTCGCCATTGTTTTCTGGCGTGATGCCAACATCGCTGTCCATAATGGCTTTCTCGATGTCCTTGATGGTCTTGCGGTCCCACGGACGAATAGCAATGGTACGAGGATCGGGCACCGACACGTTGGCCACTTGGCTCAGCGGCACTGTCGACCCATAACTGTTCACTCTCACGCCATCGAGGATGGCCACGTTGGCGCGACCGGCACGGATGCGGTTGAACTGCTCTTCCAGATACATCGCAGCCATCTCCATACGCTCCTCGGCACTATTCAATGTTGCTTTTACGTCAATCATCATTTCGTTATATTAGTTTTCTAAAGCACAAATTTAGGTAATTCTTTTCAAAACTCCAATCTATTGCATATTTTTTTTGCAATTTTTTCGAGATAAAAGGCATCCGTGGCATCAAAGGCAGCTAATTCGCGGCTGTCGATGTCGAGAACGCCCACCACTTCACCTGTCGCCGATGGTTCGCCGGCGGTGACTTCCGGCGCCGACTTCCACAACGGAACGACGATTTCCGAGCGCGAAAGCGAGGAACAGGCGATATGTCCCGGAAAGCAGTCGACATCCTTCACGACCACCGTTTCGGCTCTATCCCAGGCCGTTCCGCACACGCCTCTGCCCTTGGCAATACGGTAACAGGCCACCGAACCTTGGAACGGGCCCAGTTGCAGTTCTCCGTCACACACCAGATAGAAGCCCACCCAGAAGAACCGCTCCGGAAAAGTGTCATGCAAGGCAGCCGCAACGTTGGCCAAAACGCCGACGAGATGGCTCTCGCCGGCTATCAGACTATCTATCTGGGCGCACAGAGTTTCATATTTTTCTATACGTTCTTCTTTCATGACTGCAAACTTACATAAAATTCTTCGAATAAGACGCCAGTGACATAAAGAAAATCTATTTTTCTTTAGAGGAAAGATTATCAATTGTCCAAGAAAACCTTCTTACCGTTCATATCATTTTTTGAGTTGCCCTCTTCTTTTCTTTCAGAAGCCATCCATCATCTTTTTCCGAATCATTTTGTCATTTCATTCCTTTTTGTTACTTTTGCCGCATGGCACAGAAGAAAAAGTATCATTGTGGGCAATGCGGTTATGAAGCCGACGTGTACGAAGGTAACGGTCTCTTCGGCCAGCACATCACGCCCATGCTCTGTCCGGACTGCCACACCATCCAGAATCTCGTCGTAGGGGGAGTCATCGGCGACGTGGCCCCGTCTTTCCGCTCCGAGGTCGGTCGACTATGCCTGCGCTGCGGCAGCGACAAGATTATAGTCTGGAATAAGAAGACCTGCCCCAAATGCGGCGGACTCATGATGCCGACCGGTGACAAGGAATTCTGGACGTAAAAGGACCACTCTGATGAGATGAAAGACCAACTTTGACGGCCTTAAAGGTATACTTTAGAAAAGCAAGACTCATCAACTTTATTTTTCCACAGGCCACGTTTTACGCCATGATACCTTACCGAATGCCTTATGGAATGGGACTTTCGGGAAAATGATACATCCCTATCGTCATTTTACAGGAAATTTATTATCGCGTCCAAGCACGGGACCCATTCCCCCAAAAAAGTAATCCCCCATGCCGAAAGAGTCAAGTTCCAAAAAGCCTGACACTTTCTACATGAAGGATAACGAATGTGATAACCGATTACCAGATGTGAGCGCGCTTACTCTTCGGGATGAAGAGTTTGTCACCCTTCTTAATGTTGAAGGCAGTGTACCAAGCATCTATCATCGGCAGGGCACCATTCACGCGGGCCATGTTGGGCGAATGCACATCGGCCTTGATGATATAATCCACGAACTCCGGAGTACAGTTGCCGGCCCACACACGGCCGTAAGCGAGGAAGAAGCGCTGCTCTGGTGTGAAACCGTCCTTGACACCAAGCGGACTACTCTTCATGGAATTCTGCAACGCACGGAAAGCAATATTGATACCACCGTTGTCGCCGATGTTCTCACCCAGCGTCTGCTTGCCCACAATACGTTTCCCGGGCAGCACCTCGAAGCCGTTGAAATGATCTTCAAGGATTTTGGTGCGGACTTCAAAATTTTTCTGATCAGTCGCCGTCCACCAGTTGTGCTGGTTACCGGTCTTATCGAACTGCGAGCCCTGGTCGTCGAAGCCGTGGCTCATCTCGTGCCCGATGACCGTACAGATAGCTCCGTAGTTGGCGGCATCGTCAGCGTTTGGATCGAAAAATGGCGGTTGCAGAATGGCAGCAGGGAAACAAATCTCATTGGTAGACGGGTTATAATAAGCATTGATGGTCTGTGGCGTCATGCCCCACTCCATCTTATCGACCGGCTTGTTCACCTTGCGGCCGATGTAGTCGTCGGTGAACCATCTGGACACGTGGCTCATATTCTCATACAGCGACAAGCTGTCATCAATCTGCAGGCCACTGTAATCCTTCCATTTGTCAGGGTAACCAATCTTTATAATGAAATTGTTCAGTTTGTCGACAGCCTGCGCCTTGGTGGCTTCACCCATCCACGTAGCTTCCTGTATGCGCTCCTTGAGAGCTGTCTGAAGATTGTGAACCAGCTCGAGCATACGCTTTTTACTGCTCTCGGGGAAATACTTCTCCACATATAGCTTGCCGATGGCCTCGCCCAGCACGTTGCTGACGAGCGACACAGAGCGTTTCCAGCGCGGCCTGTCCTGCTGAACACCGCTCACCACCTTACCGAACTCGAAGGCAATGGCACGAAACTGATCATCAAGCAGACTCGTAGCACCCATGATGATTTTGATTTCGGCATAAGCCTTGAGGTCGTCAAGAGACGTTTCGGCCAGAATTTTCTCCACAGCATGTATGGGTTCTGGTTGTCCCACGTCTACAGCGTCGAAGGCAGGATAGCCGGAGAAGAGGAATACGTTGCCCCAATCAATACCCGGGAAGTCGGCCACAAATTGCGCATACGTCATTTTGTGATAGTTGGCATTCACGTCGCGCAACTTCACCTGTCCGTAGCTGTCCTTTGCGATGGCTGTTTCGATAACCATCACAGCGTTCATCTTCTTCTCGGCCGTCGCCTCATCGTCGCCAACCATGATGAAGAGCTTCTTCATGTAAACCTTGTAAGCTTCGCGAATCTTTTGAGTCTGGGCGTCAGTATTGAAGTAATAGTCGCGGTCGCCAAGCCCCAGACCGCCCTGTCCTACAGACACGAGGTTCATGGCGGCATTACGCTGGTCGGCATCCACGCCAATGCCGAACATCATGGTACTACCGCCCTGATGGTCGATGTCGGCCGTAACGAGTTGGTATTCCTTCTTATCCTTGATGGCCGTAATACGGGCCAACACAGGCTTAAGGGGCGCATACCCCTCTTTGTTCAGCCGTGCACTGTCCATCATCAGTCGATAGATACTCCCAATCTTCTGGCCGAGTGTTCCCTTCTGTTGCGGCTTGCCGGCATACTCTTCGATGAGACCGCGGATGCGAATCTCGTTCTGGTCCTCCAACTCAACGAACGCGCCGTTCATGGGATGCTCGGCATCCAGAGGATGAGACGCCATCCAACCGCCGGCCGCATACCGATAAAAGTCGGTTCCCGGTTTCACACTCGTATCGAGATTAGCCTTGTCGATACCTGAAGAAGAATTCTGCGCTCCGGCAGCAGATGCCATGAGCGACAGAGCCATCATTGTCATTTTTAGTTTCATTATTAATTGATGTATATAATTGCATTCTTTAATTAGACGCACAAACCTTATAATTTATTACATCTACCGGTCATAAATTATTGTTTGCCGCCTTGAGGTGCACCACCTTCGGTACCCTGTCCGGGACTGGAACTGCCTGCCTTCACATCATCGTTTTGAATGGAGCGAACAGTCTTCTTCACGGTTGCCTTGAGGTCACCGATTCGATAGCTGATGCTGAAGTTGATATAACGAGACGGGTATCGCGTAGACGTAGTGGAAATGAAGTTTGACGACGAGGTGGTCTGCCTGAATTTCTGATAAGAGGAGAACAGATTGCTGAAATCGGCCGCTACGGTGAGACGGTCTTTCAGGAAGCTCTTGCTGAAACTGAATGAATAGAAATACCAACTGTAACCTTTCCCCTGCAACTGAGGCTCGGCCGTACTTCCACCTGCGTTGAGTCCGAAGTTGATTTTAGCCGGGAGCACGTACTGAAGTCCGAAGAAGGTCATGCCGCTCCATCCGTAGTTGGTCAACTTCAGAGCCTCACTACTGATGTGCTTGTAACCACCGCGGGCATTGGTATAAATTCGGAAATCCTTGAAAGGGTTCCAACTGGCATACAGGTTCAGCCCGGTATCGCGGCTCTTGCCGATATTCTGATAAGTCGTGTAGAGCGCTCCGTCCGAAGCATAGTGCTTGCCGTCATCGAAATACTCTCCCTTGTCGCTTATCAGGCGGCTCACGCTCTCTATGCCGTCATTGCTGAACGAATGATAAAACTGCGCGTTCAGGTTGAACTTCATGCTGAACATGCTGTAGTTGAGACGAAGGCTGTGGGCCTTTTCGCTTTCCAGATACGAGTTGCCCTGCCGGATGTTCATAGGCTCACGGTCGTCGAAGTAAGGATTCAGGTTCGTAATGTTCGGACGCATGATACGCAGGTTGTACTCCAGACGCAGACTAGAGGCCATATCTAACTTATACCCCAGGATGACAGACGGCACCAGATTGCTGTAATGGGTGTTGAAATTAGCAGCGGCAGGAATGGCCCCCGACAAGTATTTCACCTGCTGGTAAGTGTACTCATAGCGCAGACCGGGCATAAAAGAGAGCTTCTTATAGTTGAGCGTATAACTGAGGTAAGCAGCCAAGATGTCGTTCACGTGCTTGTACTTGCTGCTTCGGTTATCCTGATAGGCATAGCTGGCAGATGTGCCATCAGCCTCGTAGACTTTGTTGTCGCTGGTGTTGTTCCGCAGAATGAACTTCACACCCATGTCCAGTTTGTGGTATTTGGCGAACGGCGTGGTGTAGTCGGCCTGGAAAGTATTCTCCATTGTGGTGTTCTTCCCTTTGGTATAGTTGTCGTAGAGCAGGTAGTTCTTCACGATTCCCAGTCCTGCCGCGTCGTCGATGTCTTTGTAATAGAGATACTGGTTGTTGTTCTGGGGCTCGTTGTTCAGATGGTAGGATAAAGTGAGCATGCGCTCCTTGTTGCGCCGCGACGAACGCTGATAGTCGATGTTTCCCTCCATATAAGCCTGCGACATGTCGCTGCTGCTGTTGGCAGCATAAGCATAAGCACGGTTGGTTCTGCCCAGATTCCACATTTCGTTTTGTGTCAGACCGCCCGAGTTAACGGAGTAGCCCATCACATTGAAAGCTGCCGACACCAATTGCAGCGTGTCGATGTCATAACTGGCTTCAAAGGTGCCATAGTGGAAGTTTACCTTATTGGTATTGATGGCATGGGAATCAAGATACCGCTGCGCCTCTGAGGAAAGGTTTTCGCGCAATCCGTCGGAGGTGACTTCGGGCATTTTCCGATGCTGATAGTTGTAGTTCACGCTCAGGGTGAGCTTTTTGTGCTTCACCGTGGCATAGACACTGGAGCCGACGACATTGTTGTTGCCCACGCTCTGGCGCAGCGTGGCCGTGTAGCCCTCTATGCCTGCGTTGTCGGCAGTCACGATATTGAGGATTCCAGCCGTACCCTCGGCGTCGTATTTGGCACCGGGCGACGTGATGACTTCTATCTTCTTGACACTGCTGGCTGGCAAGCTCTTAAACACTTCCTTCGGGTTGCTGCTCATCATCGTATTGGGTTTACCATTGACGTAGACCTTGAAGTTGCTATTGCCATTCACCGTAATGTTGTCCTGACCGTCCACCGTCACTAGGGGAACCTTGCGCAACATCTCTATGGCAGTCTTTGTCTTGGAGTCAGGGTCGGCAGCAATGTCGTACGACAGGCGGTCTACCTCGGCCTTGACCAGCGGCTTTTGTGCCGTGACCTCCACACCTTTCAGCGTATGGGCGTCATTACGGGAATAGATATTTTTCAGGTCGATGACACCCGAATGGGCATCGATGACCACGGAGCGCACGGCTGTAACCTTGCCTAAGGACGAGAGCGTAAGCGTGTATTTTCCCACCACGGTCGGCACGGCAAAAGCAAAGTTTCCGTTCTGGTCGGTTATCGCCATCTTGACGACGGTACCAGGCTTGTCGGCCCGTTCAAGTCGGAGGGTCGCACAAGGTTCCCCTTCACGGGAAAGAGAGTCCAGGTATACACCCTTGATAGTGATGTCCGTGGATGTCTGGGCATGAGCTGTCAATGTCAAGGCAAAGCCCAGCATGATGGAAGATAGTATTCTTTTCATTACCATTGTATGATTTGTTATTGGATTTATCAGAGTAGAAAGAAGCCACAGAAGTCGGGAGCCATCCGGTATGCGTTACCATGAAGAGGTAAATAACAGGTGACAGTCTTCGCTTCTCAGGCTTCCTCAACTCATTTGCTTTTATTTTCCCATTCCTTCTGCACGTCCTGAATGTCAATATCCAGCAGGTGCATCTGTCGGAACACGTCGGGCAGCGTCTGCTCGATGAACTCCTTCTTGCGCGACGCCATGATTTCGTCGTGCGCGCCGGACGAGACGAAGTAGCCCAGCCCTCGCTTGTTGTAGATAATATTTTCGCGTGCCAATAGGTCGTAAGCCTTCACTGCCGTGTTGGTGTTCACCTCCAGCACCACCGCATACTCCCGCACACTCGGTATACGGTCGTCAGCATTGTACTTACCGGCAAGTATCTCATCGCACAGACGGTCGGCCATCTGCACATATATGGCTTTATCGTTGTTGAATATCATAAGTTAATGCATTTATTATTGATAATCTGCATGTGCTTGAAGAGCCGGAATGATGCCCAGTAACTGAAGACGATGACTAGCACGTCGACAGTTGAGATAACACACAACACCACATTCAGACCCACATGTACTACGTAGCCTTTCATGTAACTCACCAGCCATCCCAGAACAATACTCAGCAAAATAGATGTCAGAACCGTCAATGCCCAGGTATGGCGGCGAAAGAACGTGCCACCCAGCAGATAGAAAGAGTGAAGGCTCAGCACAGATAATATAAAGGTGAGGAACAGCCAGAAATGACTGACATCGACCCGGATTCCAAACATAAAGAAAGGGGGCAGCAAGCTGGAGAAGTCAATCTGCGACATGACGAAGCCCGTGGCCTGCGGATGCAGGATAACGGCCACCAGCCATTGCAGCACGTCGGCGACAACGAAACCGATGAGGCAGCAGAGTGTCCAGATAACTATCACGGAAATGAAGCGCGCGATGAACTTCTCCAGATTCGTAGATGGCAACATAAAGAAGTTGATTCGATCCTGGTTCTTCTTCAGATTGCTGAAGATGAAGCAAGGCTCAAAGAGCAACGCACACACCATGACGCCTGTGGCCATTCCCAAACCATTGTCCAGATGACTGCTATACGGATAAGCCGTGTAACCCACATTGGGCCCTACAAGATAAATAGCCATCAGGAACAACATGAAGAACATGATAATCCAAGTAATCGTTAACCTGACGAATACACTTCTATCGTTAATCATGGTCCACTGCATGAGCCGACCAAAACGTTTTATATCGAAATTTCTCATATTACTAAATGTTTATTAATTGGTTAATGATGACCGGCCGGCGGCAAAACAACCAGTAAGCGGCCGCATAGTTGAAGACGAGGAAACAGCCACCTACCACGCCCATGACGACCAGCGCAGTCCCTGAACGGAAGTTCATAAAGAGCAAGACGGGCGTCAGTAGAAAGGATGAGAGCATACCAAACGCCCAGCTGTAACGGCGGAACAGTGAACCGCAGAGCAGGCTGAGCGAGCGTGTAACCTCGGAAATAATGAGTTGCACGATGAGACATCCCATGCTGACAATGGACGTCTGCTTCGTAAAGTCGTACACCATAGAAGTATAGAAAGAACCACTCTGAGCAGGCGTATAATGGCTTTGAGAGCTGGAGATGATTTTATGGAAATCGAAATAGGAAGGATCGCTCATTTTCACCATAGCCATCCTCTGCACCTGCAGTAACTTCGGCAGGCCCCATTCTGCTGTTCCGCCGATTATAGAGACGAACAGATCGGAAAGCGTCGTGTAGGGAAAGAGTGTACGTCCT
>OCVT010000192.1_pt1 | contig 22724 bp, 21 predicted proteins | sample 1539111 | NCBI WGS metagenome assembly OCVT01 (sample SAMEA3991482, study PRJEB22521) | metagenome | biome: anthropogenic terrestrial biome; feature: sewage plant; material: raw primary sludge | place: Sweden | collected 2012-09-26 | reverse complement strand
GTAATCGCCGAATAATCTCCAACCGATCCCGCATCAACCCCAACCAAATAGAGTGTTCCAGTCCATCGTCGTAATACTCAAACGCAGAACCGGTGTTGTAGGGTGGATCAATGTAGACACACTTCACCTTGCCAGTAAATTCCTGCTCCAATGCCTTCAGTGCCAGCAGGTTGTCACCAAAAATCAGCCGGTTATCAAACAGGTCGTTGTCCGACACCCGCTGCTTGGCGTGATACGATTTTTCTGGGTTTTCAACAAGGATGCGCGGCTCCAGCTTGGGGCGTTTTTCTTTGCCAATCCAAGTGAGTTCGAGTTTTTGTTTGCCGTTCACGCTACCACTCCCTTACCAGCCACCAATGCTTTGGCCGCAGAGTCAAATATTTCATTATTGATCGGTGAGCGTAATCGGTCGTTATTGAGCAACTTCAGCAGAAGTTCAACGGTATGTTCTTCGACCACAATCTTGCCATCCGCAATATTCAGATCCCAGCCTTCTTCAGCACTCACTTGCATCATCCGTGCAAGATAGTCCGCTTGTTTGTAATAGCCCGACTTTCGGATCGACGCGAGCTTTCGCAGATGATGCAGATTGTCCCCAACAAAGTTTTTAATCAGTTCAAGGTTTTCGACAAACTGCAGGCTCTCGAATTCGGCAAGCACCTCGGCGGCACTGTCCTTCATACCTTCGCGGAAATTCATCGAGCTTTCAAACTCCCGCTTGTTGGCAATAAACACCAGCCCATCATGTACAAAAAAGTCAAAACGCGGGTCGATAAGAAAAACCGGTTGCTCTTCAACATCAATCAGCTTTTGGTTACGGAAGAAAAGTGCATTTCGTGTGAGTGCTTTTTTCGGTTGATTTGTGGTATTGACTTTTCGCCACGCATAAAGACGCTCACTCCCCTTCTCGAACAGCACCACATAAGCCCAAGAATCCAGCAAGTCATCTTGTTTGGTTGCGTGCGGGTTGTCGAAGCCTTGGTTAATCGCAGTTTCAACCTTGGTGAAGTCAGTAACGTCCGCCGCGATGGTAAAAAGGGTGTCGTCGCCATCCGCATTGTTGAATGCGTACTCGGCTAGGTGGAAATCTTTGCTTTGCAATTGCTGTTTCAGGTAGCCGCGAAATCGGGTTTGAAGTTTTGGATCAAGATCGACACGTAAAACCGTGTAGCTCGCTTCTCGGTGGGCAGCTCTTCTTTTGATCAACCAGAAACTGGTGGACCACTGGCCGAAGTCGAGCGTTTTGATTGCCTTTAGTTGTTTAGTGGTCTTACTACTCATTGGCTCCCCCGAGTTTTTTTGATTTGTCTTGTACTGCTGCGACATACAGATAGTGCGAGAGTCTTTCCATTTGATAGGTCTTGCCGATGAGAAGCGGCGCACGCGTCACCACCATTGCCTGCATCTCGTGATCCCCTCGCTTGAATGTAGCATCGATGAGCATGTAGCCAGCAAGGGCGAGTATCGGGTTCACAAATACGGTTTGCGTGCGATAGGCCATGACAAAGAGGATGGAGAGGAAAATTAATAGACCCGTAATGGTTTGCCAGTCACCTAGGTCAACTTTCAGAAAAGACAGCATGTAGGGGATGGTGTACCCAAACATATCGCCAGATTTATTGGCCGCTTTTGTCACGACAACCGGCAGCCCCCCGCTGATCTCCTTCATGGAGTGAAGGATTGCAGCGCTGCTTGCAATGGCGACGAACAGCAGAAAGCCACCAAGAACTGGGTTACGTGGCAACCAATCTGGGCTAATCGGGTCGTAATCCTTGATAATTAAGATCAGGATTAGTGGCGAGTAGGCACTCAAAAACAGCAGCAAGGAAGCCCACGGGCGAAGGCGTAGCGATGGATCAACAGTACTCATGGGACACGCCTCTTCATCATGTGATTTTTTTTGGCGCACTGGAAACCGATAGCTGCTGAATTGCAGCGGCCCCCATGAGAGACTTCATCTGAGTAATTGCAATGGCATTCAACTGTTCTAGCCTCTCGGGAGCTGTCAGTCCTTGATGAATCAGAACCGCGTTGATGCTTTCTAGGTTGGACAACACCACCAATTGCTCCAGTGTGGCGGCATCGCGCATGTTGCCGACTTGATCAGGATTGGCTTGCCGCCATTGTGCTGCGGTCGTCCCAAACAAGGCGACATTGAGCAGATCGGCTTCGCTGGCGTACACCATGCCGGTCTGTCCCTTTGTCAGGCGTGGCGGAATCAATCTCTCTTTGATCGCATCGGTGTGGATTTTGTAGTTAACCTTCGATAGGGTGCGCTGGAAACTCCATTCCAACGCGTTGGCGCGGGATTCTTCGTCCTTGAGTCGCTGGAATTCCTTAATGAGGTAAAGCTTGAACTCTGGGCTGAGCCAAGAGCCAAACTCAAAAGCAATGTCCCTATGCGCATAGGTACCGCCATAACGCCCAGCCTTGGCGTGCAGGCCGATGGCACCGGTGGCATCAATCCATTTTTTGGCGGACAGGAAAAAACTGTTTCGGCCTGCTTCGTTTCTAATTCCCTCGAATTCGATGGAATTAGAAACGAAGTCAGGATTGTTGAGTTGCTCCCACACCCCTAAAAACAGCACCGTGTCCTTGTTCTTAAGCCATTGCTCAATCAGGGCACTGCCGCCATCAAAATGTTTGACCATGTCGGTGAGCGAGATGTAGTCCTGCTCATGGCGCGTCGCAATGGTGACTTCAGTACCCTGAACTACGATGGTTTTGTTCTTCATTTCAACTCAACTCCCACTCAATAGTAAACAATGTTTGTTCCTCAACCTGCTGCTGCAGCTGGACTTCAAGCTGGGTAATGAGGTCGTTGCGCTGCGCTTCGACTTCGTCTTGACGGATAAACAGTTCGCGCCGAAGCTTACTGCGCTTGGTTTCGAGCTCCCGCTGGCGCTTTTGATGGGACAGCTTTTCTTCGAGGGTGGGTGAGATCGCCGCTGTGCGCCGCACTTCCTTGATCTCAAAGTCGATGCCCTTGATTTCCTGTTCCAAGCCCAACTTCAGGTCGTCGGCCCAAGCATCAAGTTTTTCAACTTCCTGCTCAAAGTAACCGAGATTGCGTTGGTTGATCTCGCGCAGGACTTGCACTTTCCGGCTATTCATATCCGCAGCGAGCGTGCTGTCAGTTGCTGAAAATAGGCCAGCCGCTTTTTGGTGCGCAGGCAAGCGCAGCAATTTTTCTGGGTCATCCTCGGCCAGTGCAACACCTTCGGCCGTGGTAGCGGCAACAATCAGATGCTGTTCCTGCTGGCTCAGCGCATCAACGGAAATCAGGCTGACGGTGAGCCATCCGGTTTGTCCCCGATGTGCTTTGAGCGTGCTGACCTGCGTGCCGTAGCCGTCGTAATCGAAAACGAGCCTGCTGCCGGGCAGTTGTCTGCTTATTGCTTGTTGGGTAACCCATGCGGCGAGCGGGTGGCCGATACGATAGAGATGGGAATCGCCGCTGCGGCGGGGCAGTTCGTAGCGCCCGAGAGCGATTTCCTCAAGGTCGGCACAGGGCGAATGCAGCAAGCTGAATCCGTCGGCATCGAAGTCAGCGTGATGGTCAAGCTCGGCTCTGGTCAAATCCATCAGCATTCGCTCGTATCGGCTTCTGGCTTTGCTGCTGTCGTCGGCACGAATCCGAAGTTTGTCCTGCACTTCTTCGTCGAAATTTTCCAGCAGAAGCTGGCGGGTCTTGACCATTGCTTCGTTGATCTCACCGGACAGGTCACGTTGCAATTGCTCGAAACTGCTTTTGATGGCTTCCGGGTCGCGACAGTTTTGGTAGATGTCAGCGATGCGCCGCTCGAAGTCCACGCCGGAGCCGATTGCGCCCAGCACTTCATCGCTGGCACCAAAAACGCCTTCAAAGAGCTGGAATTTCTGCGCCAGCAATTCGTACACGCGCGCATCGGCTTCATTGCTGCGGTCGACAAAATTGACCACCACCACGTCGAATTTCTGCCCGTACCGATGGCAGCGACCAATGCGCTGTTCGATCCGCTGCGGATTCCAGGGCAGATCGTAGTTAATGACCAAGGAGCAGAACTGGAGGTTGATGCCTTCCGCACCTGCCTCTGTTGCAATCATCACAGTGCCACGTTCTTGGAAATGCTCAACCAAGGCGGCACGCGTATCAGCCGTCTTGGAGCCAGATATTTTGTCGGTTCCCTTGTGCCGCACCAGCCAATCCTTGTAGACGGCCTGTGCTCTCGCGTCACTATTGGTGCCGTTGAAGAGAACGATGCCTTCACCGTAGTGCGTGTCAGCCAGCAGCGATAACAGATATTCCTGCGTGCGCCGGGACTCAGTGAAAATGATCGCTTTCTTGGGTGCTTCCAAACGTGCCAGTTCGGCAAATGCACGCTCTAGGGCTGTCAGAAGCGCTTTGCCCTTGGCGTTGTCGCGGATGTTGGTTGCCAGTGATTTGAAGTGCCGAAGCTCCTCAATTTCGGCAGCGACAGCATCACAGTCATGCTTAGCCAATGGTTCGTTGCCGGATGCCTGCTCGTTCCACTCGTCAACCGTTTCATCCAGCGACTCATAGTCCTCGTCCAACGCTTCGGCGAGGTCGGGCATCGTCGTAGTGTCGTCGAGCACCCCTTGCAGACGCTTGGCCATCGTTTCCAATGCGCCAGCAATTGCATGGGTTGACGAGGCGAGCAATTTCCACAACACCAACGAGATCAGTTGCCGCTGCCCATCCGGCAATGCCTTTAGATTCGGGCGACGCAGGTAATCTGCAACAAGGGCGGACAGTTCGCGCTCCTCGGTCGACGGTGTAAATTCTTCAACGATGGCGCAGCGGGCCGTGTAAGGAACGTACTGCTGCACTTGCCGACGCAAGGTGCGCTTGCAGATTGGCGCGATGCGGGAGCGCAGTGCGGCAAAGGCCTGCTCCTTGTTTGGCTGGGTGAATTGCGCACGAAAGCTATCAAGATCGCCGAATACACGGTCGTCGATCATGCTCACCAATCCGTAGAGTTCCAGCAGCGAGTTTTGCAGCGGCGTTGCCGTCAGCAGCACCTTTGAATGAACGTGCGCGAGGGCTTCCTTGATCGTTTTGGCGATGACGTTGCTGGTCTTGTAAACATTGCGCAGCCGGTGCGCCTCGTCGAGCACGACCAGATCCCAGTTGATGTCCTTGATGTCCGCAGCCTTGGCCTTGGCAAATTGGTACGAGCAGATGACCGGCCCAGACGGCATCAAGAAGGGGTTCTGGTTTTCCTGCTTGCGAATCGTGTTGTAGTTTTTTGCCTCAAGAATCAGGCTCTGCAGATTGAATTTGTCCTGCAGCTCTTGGTGCCATTGTTTGCGCAAGTTAGCGGGAACAATAATCAGCAGGCGGCGACGGCGCTCGGCCCAACGCTGCGAAATAACAAGACCCGCTTCAATCGTCTTTCCGAGTCCAACTTCGTCGGCCAAAATCACCCCACGAGAAAGCGGGTTCGTGCAGGCAAACAATGCGGCTTCGACCTGGTGGGGGTTGAGATCGACCTGTGAGTCCACCAGCGTGGACGCCAACGATTCCACCGAATCGCTGGCCGCACGGCGTGTCAGCAGCCATGCGTAATACTGGCTTTGATAGGGCGTGAGTAGCGGCTGTGTCACCAATGGATTTTCCCCTTATGCTTATTCCGGCCTGTGATTGCCGTTGCTTGTTCGGCGCGGCTTATATGTATGGCCAAGTCTGACCAATCTTCCCACATTACAACGTCATCGACCAGTGTCGTTCCCGCCGTCAGGTGGCAAAGCCCCCCGCCCCCCCGCAAAATAAAAAACGGCACACCCCTAACCAGAGTGTGCCGTTCTTTTGGCCTAGACCCCGCCGGAAGCGGGGGCGCAGCCATTCAACTTAGGCGAAGCGTGCCGAAACCGCTGCCCAGTCCACCAGCTTCCAGAAGCCTTCCAAGTAGTTAGGACGGCTGTTGCGGTAGTCGATGTAATAGGCGTGTTCCCATACGTCGCAGGTCAGCAGCGGGGTGCTGCCGGTGGTCAGTGGGGTGGCGGCGTTGCTGGTGGACACCAGTTCCAACGCGCCGTCGGCGGTTTTAACCAACCAGCCCCAGCCCGATCCAAACGTGCCGACGCAGGTGGCAGCGAAGGCTTTTTTGAATTCGTCGATGCTGCCCCACTTGGCGGTAATGGCTTCGGCCAAGGCACCGGTCGGCTCGCCGCCACCGTTGGGCGACAGGCAGAACCAGTAGAACGTGTGGTTCCACACTTGGGCAGCATTATTGAATACGCCACCGGAAGATTTCTTCACGATTTCTTCGAGCGAGGCGTTTTCAAACTCGGTGCCCTTAATCAGGTTGTTCAGGTTGGTGATGTAAGTTTGATGATGCTTGCCGTAGTGGAACTCCAGTGTTTCTTTGGAGATGTGGGGAGCCAAGGCATCCAAGGCATAAGAGAGTTCGGGCAGTTTGTGTTCCATGAGGTGCTCCAGTGGGGGATGAGGATGAGGCTAACGCAATCGTGCGTGTATCGCATTTAGATTTTAGCGGGTTATTTAACTGGCTGACAATGGTTGACTAAAAAAGTTGGGTAATTGTCAAATAGCCACGCCATCGGTGTACAAATTGTTGTCAATCCGCCCAAAGCAAAGTGCCATGTGCAACATGCCCACCTACCGTTCGGTTTCTTGCGAATGCTGTTGGTGCCTCTCGGGTCATTTTCATATACACCGTGTGGCCATCGATAAAGAGGTCTTTGCCTTCGATCTAGGGCAATCGCACCACAAACACAGCCTTATGATTATTAAATTTGTTCTGGTGGTTATAATAATAATGGATAAAAATATTATTAATATCAATTTGTTAGCCGCATAGCGCGATTTCCCTAGGATCGGGAGGAACAGCGGCAAGCCCCCCACACGCGGTGGCTTGCCAGCAGCACAATCGGTATCCTAGCCCGCTCCCCGTGGGGGGCAAATCAAGAACAAGCAAAGGGCAGCGAATGAAAGCAAAACTGAAATGGATTGATGGCGTGTGCTTTATGGCCGAAACCGGCAGTGGTCACGCCGTGGTGATGGACGGCGCACCCGAAGGTGGGGGGCGCAATTTGGGGCCACGTCCGATGGAGCTGGTCTTGGCTGGTACGGCAGGCTGCACCAGCTACGACGTGTTGGCCATCCTAAAAAAATCCCGCCAAGACGTGCGGGATTGCTGGGTGGACATCGATGCTGAACGCGCCGACACCGAGCCCAAAGTGTTTACCCGCATCCACTTTCACTTTGTGGTGACAGGGCGCGGGGTCAAGCCCGACCATGTGGAGCGGGCGATTAAGCTTTCCGCCGAAAAATACTGCTCCGCCTCGATTATGTTGGGCAAAACCGCCGATATTACCCATGATTTTGAAGTGCGCGAGTTGGACTAAACCGGCAAGCTAAATACGCCAAATGGGGCAACGGTGCGGGGTATGCTCCCGTCTTGTTGCCCCATTTGGCCTGTTCTCACACGGTGCGGTTTAACCCAAGCCCAGCCACACCTGAAAATCGTCCCGCTCTTCCATCACACCACGCAGCACCTCGGTCAGCGTGTCAAACGTATCCTCGCCCACATCTTGACGTGCCGTGGTGGCGTTAAACCAAAAGATCTCCACCGGACCGGCCACATCATTGCTCAGGCAATCTTGTAGTGCGTCAAGGTTGCGCCCAAAGTGGCTGGGCAACATGAGGCCAATGGCGATTTGTTCGTAAAAATCGGCGAGCGATTGCACGGCTTTAAGTTCGCATTTCACTGACATGGGGCGACCTCAGTAAACGTTTGATAATGGTCAACGGTGACAAAACGGTGTTGGGAGGAGAATAGCAGCCGCTTAGCGTTGCGCTTGCCGCCACGGTAATCAAGGTCAGCTTCGCGCCAGTCACCGGCCGGCAAGCGGCGTTCGTGATTACCAAAGCGGTCGCCGCCCATACTTTTACCCACCAAGTCGGGTATACGCTGAAACGGTGTGCCAGGCGACCAGCCCGCCGATTTGGCTTCACGCTTGGTCACAAAACGCGGGGGCAACGCACCGGTTTTGCCCAGCGTGGCCAAGGTTTCAGCCAACGCGGCGACTTCGACCGGTGTGGCTAACTGCTGATTTAGTTTCTCGACCACCTCGCGGCACGAAGCTGCTTGGGTCCATGTGGGCAAACAGGCCAACCCACCCAACACACTCAACAAAACACCCCGCATAGTCTGCTATCTCTCTCGACAAAGGAAAGCCCCATGCTAGAGCCTTGCCGCCCTTGCTGCAAGGCAAATTCCATTGACGATTTAGGGTGGGCTTACCGATAATCCCGTCTTTTAAAAACCAAGGCACAATGCCTGTTTAAGCCGCCTCGCCTGCTTGTTTTTTGCTTGGTTTTTTGCCCGTTTTGGCACTGACGCACCCCCACCAGAGACCGCCATGCAGCTTGACGCTGAACCAATTGAACACACCGACATGGTGCTGCCTTCCTGCCCCGAAATTTTGACCGAGCTGTTTGCTATGCTGGGGCAGTCTGACCTTGATTTGCGTAATGTTGCCGCCCTGATTGCTGCGGACCCTGCCCTGTTTGGCATGGTGCTGCGCAAAGCAAACAGCGTAACTGAAAGCCGCCAAGTTTCCCTGCGTGACCCCCTCCAAGCTGTGACCCGATTAGGGGTACAACGCGTGCTGAACATCGCCTCTGCCGTGGCTGCGCCGTCTGCTTTTCCACAGTTACCCCATGCGTTTGCCGAGCGGTTTTGGCAGTTGTCACGCGCCACCGCCGAAGCCGCCCGCTTGGTTTCGCATAAAATCCCAGGCCACACCGAAGACGATGCTTATTTGTTTGGGCTGTTCCGTGATTGCGGCATTCCCTTGCTGATGATTCACCACAGCGACTATCAAGACATGCTGCAAGAGGCTATTACTCAAAACGTCCCCTCCACCCACGTCGAATATCAACGCTACGACACCAACCACGCCTTGGTCGGAGGCTTGATTGCGCTGCACTGGAAAATGCCCGACGAAATCGTCTTGGCGATTCGCCACCAGCACGATGCCGTGTTGTTTGGTGAAGGCGGCGGCACCATGCCCCCCCATATCCGCACCCTTGCGGCGATGGGCTTTTTTGCAGCGGCAGCTGCACGACACGCACTAGGCGAAATCGAAGACCCTGAATGGACGTGGTGTGGCCGTCAGGCCGCCACCTATCTAGGCTACAATTCGAAAGAAGCCGAAGAGCTGGTGCAAGATGTGGCCGAGGCACTGCGCGAAGTCAAACAGGCAGGAGGCAGCTTGTTTTAACTCGCTGCACTCGATGTCGCCCACCCCTTTTTTTGGGGGGCATGGCGGTAACCCTGTTGCTGCTGGGGTGAGATTTAGCCGCCCCTCTCTCGCCTGCTTGCCCTCGTTCGCTGACGGGGGCTTGGTGTTTTTGTGGGTGGGCGACTCACACGGATCAAACCTGCCTCTTTCCCTTTAACCTGAGCGAAACCGATGCTGAAAATTGTACTAACTGCCGTATTTTCCTTTTTTCTGGTGACCAGCCAAGCAGCAGATGATATGCCGCTGCCTGGTGATGCCCCCCCCGTAATGGCACGGGGGGCAAAAGGAAAAGCCAAGCCCACCCCAGCTCCCCATACCGCTGCCCCTCACGCCGCCAAAAAAGCCACCGCCCGCCCCCGCCACGTCGCACGGTCTAGCAGCAAAGCAAAACGAGTCCATGCACAGCCAAGCAAACACCTTAAATCGTCCAAACGTAGCCGCATCACGACCCGTGGCCATGCCGCCCTCACCCACAAGGCAGGGCACAAAAAAGCGACTCCGCGCCAAACGACACGGCAAAAGGTGATACACGCCCCTCGTGGTCAGCACGGCAAGCACGCCCCCGTAGCGGTCAAAAAAGCCAGCCGCCCCACCGCATCTCACCAAGCCTCGCGCCGCCCTGTCGCGGCTTCACAGCGGTCACGGCATACCCCCGCCGCCAAACGCCATGCCCGCCCCACCAAGGTAAAAACCAAAGCATCGACGCGGCGACACCGCTAATGGCCTAGCAGCCACCCCGTAAAAAAGCCCGCTTCTCGACAAGGAGAGCGGGCTTTTTACGGGGTATAGCCGAGATTAAAGCAGGGTTAAACCCCGTTTAAAACCGCTCAAAATCACTTTCATCCACAGCAGAATGCACCGCTGCGGTGTGACGAGTAGGGAAGGGCTTATTTCCAGCAGCGGGGGGCTTGTTGGTAGGGCGTGCGCTGGCCACCGGCTGGCTTTGCTTGGGCTGACTGCGTAGGACAGTCTTATGGCTGGCAACATGACCGGCTTTGTTACCAAAGTGGAAAAAGGTCATAGTCTGCTGAAGCTGCTCGGCTTGTGCGCCCATTTCCTCTGCCGTGGCGGCCAGTTGTTCCGAAGCTGAGGCATTTTGCTGGGTGGCTTGGTTAAGCTGCCCCATCGCCCCGTTGATTTGCCCCACGCCAGAAGATTGCTCGTTGGATGAGGCCGCAATCTCTTGCACCAAGTCCGAAGTCTTTTTAATCGACGGGACAATTTCAGACAGCAAGACCCCCGCATGCTCAGCTTGTTGCACCGACGCGGTGGCCAATGCGCCAATTTCTTGGGCGGCGACTTGGCTGCGCTCGGCCAGCTTGCGCACTTCAGCCGCGACCACCGCAAAGCCCTTGCCGTGGTCGCCGGCACGCGCAGCTTCAATCGCGGCGTTCAGCGCCAGCAGATTGGTTTGGTAGGCGATGTCGTCAATGATACCGATTTTGCCGGCGATGCTCTTCATGGCTTCGACCGTTTTTCCCACGGCTTGTCCGCCATCTACGGCTTCTGTGGCAGCCTTGGCAGCCATTTTGTCGGTGACGGTGGCATTTTCGGTGTTCTGCGAAATGGAGGCGGTCATCTCTTGCATCGAGGCGGTGGTTTCTTCTACCGCTGCGGCTTGTTGGCTAGACGACTGCGCCAGTGACTGAGCGGTGGCGGACACTTGGCCTGCCGCATTGGTCAAGTTGTCTGAGGCCATGTGGACTTCGTGGATAATTTGGGTCAGGTTGGTGACCGTGCGGGCAACGGCGGTTTGCAGCTCGCCAATTTCGTCTTTGCGGGTCACGGTCATCACTACGCCCAAATCCCCATCGGAAACACTCTGTGCCGCAATTGCTGCACGGTGAACATCTCGCAGCGCACGCGACAGCACCACAAAAAACACCACGGTAATCAGCGTAGACAGCAACGTCAGCACCAGCGACACAATCAGCCCGATGCGGGCTTGACTGTGCAGAGTTTGGGCGGCAGTTAGGGTTTCATTGGCGAGGCGGTCTTCAAAGACCTTCATCGCATCAATTTTGCGGGTAATGGCCTGAAACCATGTGGCAGGGGCAATCCCAAAATGCCCTTCGTTGACTTTAGCCAGCACGACCTTGCGCATGGCGGCGGCTTCTTGCGAAGGTGGGCTTTGCAACAATTGCTCAAGGGCTTCCCCTTCGGAAGGGGTGGCCATGACGCGGAAGTTGGTCAGGTAGGTGTCTTGGCTGGCCAAAATGCTAGATAGGCGACGCAGTAGGGTCGAATCTAAGGGCAGGTCTGCACCCAGTACGGCATTCAGCGTGGCACGTTCTTGGCCTGCTTGCTCCTTGGTGCTGAGAAAGCTCACATACACGTTAAATCGCCGCATCATGTCGGCTTGGCTAAGGGTGGGGGTAACTTGGGAAGTAGCAGCAAGGTTAAGCTCGATAGCACGGGTAAACCATGCAAACGTATCTGCTGGAGAGAGCACTTGGTTGCTAATGCCGCTGCGGCGGGCATCGACTTCAGCCATAAAGGCAGTGGCTTCGGCCAAGCTTTTTTTTACAGTGGCGGGGAGATAGCTGTCTTGCTGCTTGATGGCTTCGCTCAGGACTTTGGCGTGTTCGTCGGTGACTTTGCGTTGCACCATCATTTCATCGCGGAATTTTTCACCCTTAGAGGCCAGAAAGCCGCTGGACAGCCCGCGTTCTTTTTGTAGCTCGTGGTTCAAGGTACTGGAGGCCACCGAGACTTCGGACACCGCGCTAATCCGGCTACCCTCTTGCATGGCAGAAAAGTTGGTAGCGACATCACGCAGCAAATAGAACGAAAAAAACAGAGTGAGCAGCATCATCATCCCCAGTAAGCGGGTGCGGATGGAATGTAAATTTTTCATGGGGGTGTTCCTCGTTGGAAGACATGGGCAAGTCGGTACACACTGCTCACCCTTATTGGTTTGGGTGTTTCGCAGGGAAAGTCTAGTCAGATACCAACACGCCGCTAGCCGAGCTGATGCCTTCAGAAGCTGTCAGCATGGCAATTTCTTCGACCGATAGCACCTTATCGATATTCAGCAAAATGACAAACTTGCCCATAACCTTGCCCATGCCCAAGATAAAATCCGCCCGAATTTTTGCACCAAAAGAAGGCGGTGGCTCAATCTCACTACTCGGAATTTCAAGCACTTCGGACACGGCATCCACCACAATGCCAATATCATGGCGGTTATCTTGGTCGCTGACTTCCAAAATAACAATGCAGGTGCGCTTGCCTGTGGTGCTGGCTTTGCCACCAAAACGTGCGGAGAGGTCTATCACTGGCACCACGCTGCCGCGTAGGTTAATCACACCCCGAATAAACGGCGGCATCATGGGGATTTCGGTCAAGCTGCCGTATTCGATGATTTCTTTAACGTTCAAAATCCCGACGGCAAACATTTCTTTGCCAAGGGTGAAGGTCAAATACTGGGCCGGTGCGGCCTCTGCCAATACCAGCACAGACGTAGAAGAAGGGGCGGCACGTTTTGCGGGAACAGGGACGGTCATGCAGACTCCTTTGATGGGGGTTGAGTTTTGAGAACCTGTTTACACGCTGCGGTGCGGCGGTCAGCCCACCCCGCCCGCACAGGGCAAAACACACAATGGGGGGGATTATTCCATACAAAGACGGGGTTTCGCCCTATGCCAATAGACAAAATTCCCCTCCGCCAAACAAGATCGCCCTGCTCATGCCCCAAGACTAGGCGCAACCCCCATACAACTACCGAGCGGGGATGGGGTTTGGGGGGAAGGGCGAGGTGTTTTAGGCGGTCTTGGCTTTTATTCCCCTCTACTGGTGGGGGGCGACGGCAAAGCCGGTCGAGGTGGCTGCCGTCTGAACAGCGTGACGAAGCGGGCAATGCCCATATCGAGGCCAATCATCTTCCCGTTGGCTGGGTTGCTTCTATTTCGCGGCGGGTTTGAATTGACGTAAACCACTTGCCACCGGACTGGCTAATGGTTACGTTGCAAATTCACCCAGCACGTCGCGGCTATGGCGATAACGCAGCCAAGCCAACCCAGCTTGGGCAGACGGCCATTGCCTTGGTCGAGCTTGCAGCCTTGTGGGTGGCGAAAGCTGTCGCCCGTGCTTTTTTCTTGAAGCGCAGAAAATCTGCCCGTTTCTCGAAAAAATGAACGTAGGCGCGTTCTAGGTCTTTGAGGGTTCGCTACAAGGGCTGTGAATGGGTTTCTTTCAGCCAAAGTGTTTCTGGCTGAGCTTTCCATTCGGTGAGTGCTTTGCACAGGCCTGCATAGCTCAATTTCTTTTCGCCCTGAGCGTACCGTGTTTGCCGCAACGCCAACGCTTTGTTGTAAATAGCTTCTAACGCGGACGTTGACCGCGCTCGATGCGCACCCCGACATATTTCACTCCAGGCAAAATGCCCAGTTTGGTGACGGCTACCTGCACCCACGGCGCACCAAATTCTTCGCGAATCACGGTGGCAATGTGCTCGGCCAAGGCTTCAATCAAGAGAAAGTGTTGTGCGGCCAACAGGGCCCGGATGCGTTCGACCACCACGCCGTAGTGAATGGTGTCGCGGATGTCGTCACTGTGGCAGGGCTGTTCGCTGGGGATGCCGATTTCCAAATCAAGCTCGATGGTCTGGGGGGCAACGCGTTCCCAGTCATACACACCGATAATGGTCTCGACCTGCACTTGGCGTAAAAAGATAATGTCCATGCGGGTTCTATGCTGCGGTTTCACGGCGGCGCGGGGATGCCGTAGAATCCGAAATTCCGCATTGTATTGAATCCACTATGACCACGATAGCGTTTATTCTCGTCGCCTACCTGATTGGTTCGCTTTCTTTTGCCGTGATTGTCAGCCGCCTGATGCGGCTGCAAGACCCCCGCACCTTCGGCTCTAAAAACCCCGGCGCGACCAACGTGCTGCGCTCAGGCAAAAAGTCCGCCGCCGCGCTGACGCTACTGGGCGATGGCCTCAAAGGCTGGCTGGCGGTCATGCTGGCGCACTGGCTTGCCCCCCGCTACGGCTTGGCCGAGCCCGAAATTGCTATGGCCGCCGTGGCCGTGCTGTTTGGGCATATCTGGCCGATTTTCTTTGGCTTTAAGGGCGGCAAGGGCGTGGCGACCGGTGTGGGGATTTTGGCCGCGTTTCACCCGCTGCTGGCACTGGGCGCGGTGCTGATTTGGATTGCCGTCGCCGTGACCACCAAAATCTCGTCGTTAGCCGCGATTGTGGCTTCTTTCTTCGCGCCTTTTTTGGCGTATTGGCTGCTGGGTGGCGGGGTGTATTTCGGCACCACCGTAGTCATTGCCCTGTTGCTGATTCAGCGGCACAAGAAAAATATCTTGGACTTGCTGGCCGGCACAGAATCTAGCATCGGCAATAAGCCCCCTATGCCCTGAAATGTCGCAAAACAGACCGCCTGATTGAACCCCAACCTAGCTGACTATTGGCGCATGGGCGGTAGACACAGCAACTACACCAACAAAACCGCCAAGACTCTGCGCCCCTCGGCCATCAAAAAATTATAGGTGCGGCAGGCGGCGGGGGTGTCCATCACCTCCACGCCAATGCCTTGGTTGGTCAGTGCGGCCAATAAGCGGGGATGCGGGAAGCGTAGGCGGTCGCCACTGCCAAACAGTACCAGCTCCGGCGCGTGCGCCAACAGCGCGGCAAAGTCCTCGGGGGTCAGCGCATCAAACCCTGCCACCGCCCACGGGGTGAGCTGTTCGCCCATCATCAACAATGGGTGGGTGTAAGGCGTTTTGTTGACCTCGACAAAGCCCGCGCCATAGCCGGTAAACAGATTCAGCGTTTCTTGGGTGTTTAATTGCAGTTTCATCGTTATTTTCCTTGAACAGACAGGGGTTTCTCAGAGCCTGTCTACGATCTAGCGAACGAAGGGTCAGCCAAGGCAAAATGCGCAAAAAAAGCGGCGTTGGGACTGAATCCACACGCAGTTTTTTGTGAATTTGAACGCAGAATCACCCGAGCATCGCCGTGCGTAAACAGCTTCTTGTTGCCCTTCGTGCGTTGCACAACACTTTCGGTTACGATTATACGTTCCCTTTTGTAGCCCCAGCCGCCTTCTGGGCTGGTCTTTGCCGGACACTACGCCATGCAAGTTATCCAAAAATCCAAAAAACTCGCCAACGTCTGCTACGACATTCGTGGTCCTGTGCTGGAACGCGCCAAGCAGATGGAGGAAGAGGGGCACAAAATCATCAAGCTCAACATCGGCAATTTGGCGGCGTTTGGCTTTGATGCGCCCGAAGAAATCCAGCAAGACATGATTCGTAACCTGCCCAATTCGGCGGGTTATTCGGACTCCAAGGGCATTTTTGCCGCCCGCAAAGCCATCATGCACTACACCCAAGAAAAGCAAATCAAAGGGGTGACGCTCAACGATATTTACGTCGGCAATGGGGTGTCCGAGCTGATTGTGATGGCGATGAACGCCCTGCTCAACGAGGGCGACGAAGTGCTGGTGCCCGCGCCAGACTATCCGCTGTGGACGGCCGCTGTCAGCCTCTCTGGCGGCACGCCAGTGCATTACCTGTGCGACGAAAAAAACGAGTGGCTACCTGACCTCGACGATATCCGCGCCAAAATCAGCCCTGCCACCCGTGCTTTGGTGCTGATTAACCCCAACAACCCGACCGGCGCACTCTACCCCACCCCGCTGCTGCACGCGCTGGTTGAGATTGCCCGTGAATACGGTCTCATCGTGTGTGCCGATGAGGTTTACGACAAGGTGCTGTTTGATGGTGCCACCCATACCTCGATTGCCTCGTTGTCTGAAGACGTACTCACCCTGACCTTTAACGGGCTGTCTAAAAACTACCGCTCGTGCGGCTACCGTGCCGGCTGGATGGTGGTGTCCGGCGATAAACGCGGCGCGAAAGACTATATCGAAGGGCTGGATATGCTGGCCTCGATGCGGCTGTGTGCCAACGTACCAGGGCAGTGGGCGATTCAAACCGCGCTGGGCGGCTATCAGAGCATCAACGACTTGGTCGCGCCCACCGGACGCATCTGCCGCCAACGCGACTTGGCACACGCGCTGATTACCGCCATTCCTGGGGTGACGTGCGTCAAGCCCAAAGCGGCACTGTATATGTTCCCTCGGCTGGACCCGATGATGTATCCGATTGAGGACGACCAAGCCTTTATCTGTGAGCTGCTCGAAGCCGAGCGGGTTTTGCTGGTACAGGGCAGCGGTTTTAACTGGCCCTATCCTGACCACTTCCGCCTTGTGTTTTTGCCGCACGAGGACGATTTGCGCGATGCGATTTCTCGCCTCGCACGTTTCTTACAGGGCTACCGCCGTCGGCATGGCACAGACGAATAAGAACCTGTTCAAAGCCTGCGAGACTCGGGTGAGTCTGCGTTGAAATTCGTAAAAAATGCGTGTGGATTCAGTTCCAACGGCCTTTTTTTCCGAATTTCGCTTTGGCTGACCCGTCGTTCGCTCGTTTGCAAATAGGCTCTAACAACGCACTGCGCCCCACCACCTTGCGGTGGGGTTCATTTTGATTGAATGAAAGAAGGAAATATTTGATGGAACCAATCCGTGTAGGGCTTTTGGGTGTAGGCACTGTGGGTAGCGGCACCGCCACCGTCTTGAAACGCAACGCCGCTGAAATCAGCCGCCGCGTTGGGCGCGATATTGTGCTCACCATGGCCGCCAACCTTGACCTTGAATACGCCCGCCAAGTGGTTGGCGAAGGCGTAGAAGTGGTTGCTGATGGCTTTGCCGTGGCGCGTCACCCCGATATCGACATTGTGATTGAGCTGATTGGCGGCACCGGCATCGCCAAAGAACTGGTATTGGCGGCCATCGACAGCGGCAAGCACGTTGTGACAGCCAACAAAAAGCTGCTGGCTGAACACGGCAACGAAATCTTTGCCCGTGCCCAAGCCAAAGGGGTCATCGTGGCTTTTGAAGCCGCTGTGGCGGGTGGGATTCCCATCATCAAAGCCCTGCGTGAAGGCTTGTCTGCCAACCGCATCGAATGGATTGCCGGCATTATCAACGGCACCTCCAACTTTATCCTGACCGAAATGCGCGAAAAAGGCTCGGCCTTTGCCGATGTGCTGGCCGAAGCCCAACGCTTGGGCTACGCCGAAGCCGACCCCACCTTCGACATCGAAGGCCACGATGCCGCACACAAGCTGACCATCATGGCGGCCATTGCCTACGGCATCCCCATGCAGTTTGACAAGGCCTACCTCGAAGGTATCAGCAAGCTAACCGCCCGCGATATTCGCTACGCCGAAGAGCTGGGCTATCGCATCAAGCTGCTGGGCATTACCCGCCGCACCGCAGAAGGCGTAGAGCTGCGCGTTCACCCCACCCTGATTCCTGAAGCGCGTCTGATTGCCAACGTCAACGGCGTGATGAACGCGGTGATGGTGAAGGGCGATGCCGTCGGCGCGACCATGTATTACGGCGCAGGGGCAGGCAGTTTGCCGACCGCTTCTGCCGTAGTGGCCGACATTATCGACGTGGCGCGTTTGGCCACCGCTGACCCCGAGCACCGCGTGCCGCATCTGGCCTTCCAGCCCGACCAGCTCGCCGATTTGCGCATTCTGCCGATTGATGAAGTGGTTAGCTCCTACTACCTGCGCGTCAACGTGATTGACCGTGCGGGTGTACTGGCTGAACTGACCCAGATTTTGGCGCGTGAAGGCATTTCCATCGAAGCCCTGATTCAAAAGGGTAGCGAGCGTGAAGCCGAAGCCGAAATCGTGCTGCTGACCCATAGCGTGGTTGAAAAGCGCGTCAATGCCGCCATCGCCCAAATCGAAGCCTTGGACAGCGTGACCGGTGCCGTCACCCGTCTGCGGATGGAAGCCCTGAACAGCTAATTGCCCTAAGAACCTGTTTACGTTCTAGCGAACGCGGGGCAATCGGGGCGTGTCTTCAGCCCCCCGATTGCCCCGCGTTATCGCGCCCCCTTACCGAGTCAAAAACATGAAATACATCAGCACGCGCGGGGGCATGACCCCTGCTACGTTCTCTGACATTTTACTGGCAGGGCTTGCGCCCGATGGCGGCTTGGCGATGTGCGAAAGCTATCCCCAGATTAGCCCTGCCGAGTTGACCGCCATGCGTGGCATGAATTACGCCGAGCTGGCCTTTGCGATTATTCGCCGCTTTGCCGACGACATCCCCGCAGCCGACCTGCAAGCCATTATCGACAAGACCTACACCCGCGCCACCTATGGCAGCGATGACATCACCCCGCTAAAAAAGCTGGAAGATGGCGTGTTTATCTTGGAATTGTCCAACGGCCCTACGCTGGCATTTAAAGACATGGCCATGCAGCTGCTGGGCAATTTGTTTGAATACGCCCTCGCCAAAAATGGCGACACGCTGAATATTCTGGGTGCGACCTCGGGCGATACCGGCTCGGCAGCCGAATATGCGATGCGCGGCAAGGCCGGTGTCCGTGTGTTTATGCTGTCGCCCCACGCCAAAATGAGCCCGTTCCAAACCGCGCAAATGTTCAGCCTGCAAGACCCCAATATTTTTAATTTGGCGGTGCATGGTGTGTTTGATGACTGCCAAGACATCGTTAAAGCCGTCTCGAACGACCACGCGTTTAAGGCGAAATACCGCATTGGCACGGTCAATTCGATTAACTGGGCACGGGTTGTGGCGCAAGTGGTGTATTACTTTAAGGGCTATTTTGCCGCCACCACCGACAACACCCAACAGGTCAGCTTTAGCGTGCCCTCCGGCAATTTTGGCAACGTCTGCGCCGGCCACATTGCCCGTATGATGGGCTTGCCGATTAAAAAGCTGATTGTTGCCACCAACGAAAACGACGTGCTGGACGAGTTCTTCCGCACCGGTCGCTACAAAGTGCGCGGCACCGCTGAAACATGGCAAACCTCCAGCCCCTCGATGGACATTTCCAAAGCGTCCAACTTTGAGCGGTTTATTTTTGACTTGGTGGGACGTGATGCCGCGCAAGTCCGCAGCTTGTGGCAGGCCGTGGACGAGCAAGGGCTGTTCGACCTGTCCGCCTCCCCGCTCTTCCCGAAAATCGCCAGCGAATTTGGCTTTGTCTCCGGCAAAAGCACCCACGCCGACCGCTTGGCCACCATCCGCCTCGCTTTTGAGCAGTATGGTGTGATGGTGGATACCCACACCGCCGACGGGCTGAAAGTGGGCTTGGCGCACCGCGAAGCCGGCGTGCCGCTGATTTGCTTGGAAACAGCCTTACCCGCCAAGTTTGAAGCCACCATCCGCGAAGCCCTCGACCGTGACCCCCCCCGCCCTGCGGGCTACGAGAATATCGAAAGCCTGCCACAGCGGTTTGAAGTCATGCCCGCCGATGTGGCGGCCATCAAGGCTTTTGTCGCGCAGCATGTGGCGGATTAGGGTTTAGGTATTGAGCCCTCCCAAAGCGATTCACCACACAAAACGCCCCCGCCTTGCGCTAGAAGGCGGGGGCGTTTTTGTCTGCCGAGGAGGGTGGCGGCGGCTTACTCGCGGCGCATCTGCGGGAACAGAATCACATCCCGAATCGACGGGCTATCGGTCAGCAGCATCACCAAGCGGTCAATGCCAATGCCGCAGCCGCCGGTGGGGGGCAGGCCGTATTCCATGGCGCGGATATAGTCGGCATCGTAGTGCATCGCCTCATCATCGCCCGCATCTTTCTGGGCGACTTGTGCCATAAAGCGGGCAGATTGGATTTCGGGGTCGTTCAACTCCGAATAACCGTTGGCGTGCTCGCGCCCGACAATAAACAGCTCGAACCGCTCGGTGATAGCGGGGTCGGCATCCGAGCTTCGCGCCAGCGGCGAGACTTCCACGGGGTAGTCGATGATAAACGTGGGATTCCACAGCTTGCTTTCAGCACAGGCTTCAAACAAGGCCAGCTGCAAGCTGCCCAACCCTGGGGCAGGCGGTAGCTTTTCGCCCAGCTTTTTGATTTCCGCCGTCACCCACGCCGCATCGGCCAATTGGGCATCGGTGTATTCAGGGTTGTGGTGCTGGATGGCTTGGGTAATGGTGAAGCGGTCAAACGGCTTGCTGAGGTCAACTTCACGCCCGTTGTAGCTCACCACCGTGGTGCCGCACGCGGCTTCTGCACAGCGGCGAATCAGCGTCTCGGTCATTTCCATCATGCGTTCGTAGCCGCTATACGCTTCGTAGAACTCAATCATGGTGAACTCAGGGTTATGGCGGGTGCTCATCCCTTCGTTGCGGAAATTGCGGTTGATTTCGAATACCCGCTCCAAGCCACCGACCACCAGCCGCTTCAGATATAGCTCGGGCGCGACGCGCAGGAACAGCGGCATGTCGAGGGCGTTATGGTGGGTGACAAACGGTTTGGCCGTTGCGCCGCCAGGGATGGCGTGCATCATCGGGGTTTCGACTTCAAGGTAACGCTGCTCCACCATCACTTCACGGATGGTTTGCACAATTTTGGAACGCTTAATAAACGTGCTGCGGGACAGGTCATTGCTAATCAAATCCACATACCGCTGACGGTAGACTTGTTCTTGGTCGGCGAGGCCGTGGAATTTGTCCGGCAGCGGGCGCAGGGACTTGGTCAGCAAACGCAGCTCGCTGACCAGCACCGACAGCTCGCCGGTATTGGTTTTCATCAGCGTGCCCCGTGCCCCAATAATGTCGCCCATGTCCCACGTCTTAAACGCGGCGTAGGTGGCTTCACCGATATTGTCGCGGCTAATGTAAAACTGGATGCGCCCTGTGCCGTCTTGCACGGTGGCAAAGCTGGCTTTGCCCATCACCCGTTTCAGCATCATCCGGCCGGCCACGCTGACAGTAATGGCTTCGGCTTCGAGCTGAGGCTTGTCTAGGCCGTCGTAGCGGCTGTGCAAATCCGCCGAAAAATCGTCGCGGACAAAGTCATTCGGAAAAGCCACGCCGGCTTGGCGCATCAACGCCAGCTTTTGGCGACGCTCTGCCATGATTTGGTTTTCGTCTTGTGCGGGCTGTTCAGTGGTTTGGTTTTGTTCGGTCATAGCCATGAATCCTTACGCTAACAATTGAGGGGGAGAGAGGGGCAGGAGGCGGGTTTACACGCCTTGTTTCAGGCTAGCTTCGATAAAAATATCAAGGTCGCCATCCATCACCCCTTTGACGTTGCCGACTTCCACATTGGTGCGAAGGTCTTTGACGCGCGATTGGTCGAACACATACGAGCGGATTTGATGCCCCCAGCCCACATCGGTTTTGCTGTCTTCGAGGGCTTGCTTCTCTTCGTTGCGCTTGCGCAGCTCCAGCTCGTAGAGACGGGCTTTGAGCATACTCATCGCTTCGGCGCGGTTCTTGTGCTGCGAGCGGTCGTTTTGGCACTGCACCACGATATTGGTCGGCAAGTGGGTAATCCGCACCGCTGAATCGGTTTTGTTAATGTGCTGCCCCCCCGCCCCAGAAGCACGGTAGGTATCAATGCGCAGGTCGGCAGGGTTGATGTCGATGTCGATAGAGTCATCGACTTCGGGGTAAACAAACACGCTGGCAAACGAGGTCTGGCGGCGGTTGTTGCTGTCAAACGGGCTGTTTCTGACCAAGCGATGCACGCCCACTTCGGTGCGCAAATAGCCGTAGGCGTAGTCGCCATCGACCTTGATGGTCGCGCTCTTAATGCCGGCCACTTCGCCCTCGGACTCTTCCAACACTTCGACTTTGAAGTTTTTGCGTTCGCAGTAGCGCAAAAACATCCGCAGCAGCATCGAAGCCCAGTCTTGCGCCTCGGTGCCGCCCGCGCCAGATTGAATGTCGATAAAGCAGTGGTTGGGGTCCATCGGGTTGGAGAACATCCGGCGGAATTCGAGGGTGCCGAGGGTGGCTTCGGCGGTGGCGAGGTCGGCTTGGACGGCCACGAGGGTGTCTTCGTCGTCTTCGGCACGCCCCATGTCGAACAGCTCGCGGCTATCGGCCAAGGTTTGGGTCAGGGTATCAATGACCAGCACCACATCTTCTAGGGCTTTTTTCTCGCGCCCCAGCTCTTGCGCCCGTTTGGCATCGTTCCAAATGTCGGGGTCTTCGGTGAGGCGGGAGACTTCTTCTAGGCGTTCTTGCTTGTCGGGGTAGTCAAAGATACCTCCGGATTTCGTCATTACGGGCGGCGAGGTCGGTTAATTTGGCATCAATTTGGTTGATTACTTCGGTTTCGAGCATGGCGGCTATCCTGAAAACGGCAGATAAAAAGGGCGGAAATAACCGGCAATTATAGCGTATGCGGCTTTATTCCGCGTTTTGGGGATGGGGTGTTCAGGGGATGGCAAAATCCTACGCAGTCGTGCTCGTGGTGCAGATTCGGCCGTTCAGTGGATAAAGGAAGGGCATTTGCCGTTGTGATTATCAAGAAGTTGGGGCGTTTTTGTTTGTCGACCCCGACGGGCTGCGCGCCTTCCCGTGGGTAGGAGTGCTACACTTGCGCCGCCTTTTATTATGGCGGGAACAGCTTTTTAGCTGCACCCCCTGACCC